>Ga0126332_10000167_pt1 | contig 26949 bp, 21 predicted proteins | sample InaspJWI42metaG_FD_94482 | JGI IMG/M metagenome (GOLD analysis project Ga0126332, IMG submission 94482) | Marine gutless worms symbiont microbial communities from Oahu, Hawaii - Inanidrilus sp. 2 OAHU.JWI-42 metaG | ecosystem: Host-associated > Annelida > Digestive system > Unclassified...
GCAGGTCAACCTGTTCGAAAAACGGGAGCTGGTGGCACTATTACTCGGCGCACCACTGGATCAGAATCTACCCGATACTGGTCAGATGGTGCTAATTTGAAAGTTAACGGGACAGCAGTGATAACTTTTACGAAAATTTTCCAGCAGCCTGATCGCGGTCGGCCAGTCTTCCAGCTGAATGTAAGCGGTGGCGGCGTCATAGTCGGCGACTACCCGTTTCGGCGACTCCGGAATAACCTGGCCCAGCCGCACGAAGTTTTGCGCCGCCAGCAAGTGATTGCCGCCGTCGCGGGCGATTTCACCCTGTTTATAAATGCTGGCGGCAACCTGCTCCCGCACCGGTTTTCTAGACTTATCCTGTTTTGGTATGAAGCCGAGCAATGTCAGGTAGGATTTTTCCGCCGCGGCGTAATCCGCGGTCGAGAACTGGGCGTCGGAAAGGATTGTCCAGGCATTTTTTTTGGTCGCCGGCTTGACATTTTTGTTGTCGATCAAGCGTTGCGCCGAGGCGATCGCCTGCGGATAGTCCTTCCACTCGAAAAATTGCTGTGCCGACTGCAGTTCGACCACGGAGAGGCGCGGATCATCCGGATAGTGGGTGGTAAAGCGCACTGCCGATATGATGCGCTGGCGACGCAGTGCGGGAATATCACTCGCATTGGTTGCCTTAAATAGCGCATCGAAAGCGATCAGCGCGGCATAAGCTGCCTCGGCGCTATCCTTGTGTGGCGGGTAGTTATAGGCGGTTTTCTGATATTCGTCGATAGCTCGCGGAAACTGGCGCGAATCGTACAGGCTCTCGGCCAGCAAAAAATTCATGCGCGCCGCCCCGGGATCGTCGGGAAAAGACTTGAGGAAACGCCGGTACCAGTCCGCGGCGACCTTGTAGTCAGCGCCTTTTTTGCTGTTACGGGCGAGTGCGTGAAAGTGCGTTGCCAACTCGGTCAAATGCAATACCAGCGTCTTGGTCATTTTTTGCTGCGTCGCCTGGTCCTGAACCGACCAGTATTCGCCGTTGACGTCGTAGCGGTTAACAAAGGCGATTTTTTCTTTTAGCACCAAATCCGAGTATCCGGCCTGTTGAAAGGTTTCGATAGCGCGCTGGTGAAAATAAGGCGTGTGCGGCGAGAAGGGGTATTCCTTGGTATATGCGAGGAACATATCCGAACCGTCGATGATGCGATTTTTACCGAGATAGAGTTCGCCCAGCCGGAGATAGAGCAAGGGTTCATAGTCGCGTTTCCCGGTCGTGTTGAAGTAATTCGAGATATAGTATTTTTCGTCCTGATAGGAAAAACTGAGCGCAACCACGCGCACCACGTCTTCGAGTAATTCCTGGTCCGCCCGCGATAGTCGGGGGTTGAAATCGATTTCCTGCAGGTTTTTCTCGTCCCGGTTGACATCCAGTAGCCGGGTATAACTTGCCAGGGTTTCGAGATAACGACCCTGCTTGAACTGGGTCCAGCCGTATTTGTAAAGCGCCTTCTTGAAAAAAAGCGAATCGGGGTGATCGTTGACGACCGCTGCATAAGCCGCTTCAGCTGCCGCGTAGTCGCGTGCAACGAACAAATTTTCACCGCGGCGGAACTGAACCTCGTCGCTGTATTTCGAATTCGGGAATTCGCGTGCAATGCGATCGAGGGCGGCGACCGACTTTTCCGTTTCCGCTTCGAGTGCATAAGCGCGCGACAGTTGATACAGGATCATGTCATTGTTATCGCGTTGCGGATATTTCTCCAGATAGGCTTCGTAAATGCCGATGGCGTGCAGGGCTTCCTCGATGCCGCGTTGCTGGGTCGCAGCGTCGTCAGAAATCCGGTGGTCGAGACTGGATTCGAGTTCGAGGTCGGCCAGACGCCGTAATTCGTCACCGGTACCGCCGCCTTCGGCGGTGATTTCCACCAGGGCGCGAAAACTCTCGATTACTTGCTGGCGGTCAATCCTGAAGTTTGCCTGCGGTTCGAGTTCGGCGGTCTCGAGCAGAGGCGGTAATTCTTCCAGATCCCCAATCGTCGGTCCGATTTCGACGCCGTTGGAGCCACAGGCGGCCAGTGCCGCGGTTAGCGCCAAGCCAGGCAGTCTTTTCCAGGCGGCAATCATTGTTCTGCCGCCAGCTTGTCGTAAAGCTTAGCCAGTTCGAAACGCGCGTTCAGGCGCAGCTGCACGATATGCTGTTGTTGCCGCCGCAGCGCCGCTATCGCCAGACCATTGATGTGCTGTTGCTGCGATTCGATCAACTCGTCCACCTTGCCGCGCAAGTTACGAATGCGGTCCGATTGCCCATCGATCCGCTGCTGGAAATCGTCGAAGTTGAGTTCGGTACGTTCGGCTATTCGGCGCAGCGAATCGACCCGGGATTCGGACTCGGCCAAGGCCCGGTCGAGATGTACCAATTGCTTCTTGGCCTGCCAGCGCCGTCGCGGATAGTCGGTGGTCAGCTGATATCGAAGCAACCCCGAGAACAGGCGCAACATGTCCTGCTGGTAGTTGGTATTGCGCTCGCCGCCGACCTTGTCGATCGACCGGGATACGCGCTCTAGTCGTTCGAGATGTTCCTGTTCGGCGGGCGTCGCGAATGCCGCGTGATCCTCGAGCGCCTCGATATCTGCCAATTGCCGGGCGAACAGGTCGCGCTGCTGCTTTAGCTGTTCGAGCCGGTCGAAACTAGTCGATTGCTGCATCCTCGGTAGGCGTCGCTGAAACCCTTGACGCCGTTCCGCCAGCATTAATTCCAGTGCCGGAAAACTATTACCCCAGTAGCTCAGCGAGCCACGGATATCCAGTAATTCCTGGTAGCGTTTGATTTCGCGCTGGAAGGCGGTCGATGCCAGCAGGATATGCAATTGCGGGGTAACGTCCGAACTGGGCGGTAGCCGCTGCAGACTGCTGCGATCGAGCAGCAGGGCGTTTTCGCGCAGCGCCGCGATCAGATCGTCGGCCTTAACCGCGGCAATCGCATTATCCAGCAGCAGCTGGGCATCGAACTGGCGCGCGGCGATTTCATAGTGACGCAATGCCAGTTGGTCCTGTCCCGCTTCGATATAACCCGAGGGAATGGCCAGAATGGCTTCCTGGGTGGCCGCGTCGACCGCATTACGCTGCAGTAACAGGCGCCAGGGAATCAACGCCTGGTCGAACTGGTCGAGCCGATATCTTGCCCAGCCCGTGGCGAGCAGCGCCTGATTGCTTAGCGGACCCTGCAGGCGAACTCGCTCCAGGCTCTCGAGCGCTGCTTCATGGTATTCCAATCGCAATTGTTTCAGGCCCAGCGACAGGTTGGCGCGATCTCGCAAGGCAATCGTCTCGGGCGTTTTCGACTCCATTTGCCCAATCTGATCGAGCAGGTTTTTACCCAACGAATAGTCGTCATCTTCGATTCTTGTAACCGCAAGGTTATAGCGCGCGTAAGTTTTCCAGATCGACTTGGGATCGATTTGATTACTGAGATCGGCCGCTTCGTCGTACTGGCGATTACCGAGGTAGAGATTGGTCAGTAAGTATTTTCGTTCCGATTCGATGAAACCGGGCAGGCTATCGGTTATGCGTGCCAACAGGTCGCGAGACTGATCGTAATATCCCTGCTCGAACCTGAGCCGCGCGAGGTTGAACCAGATCCGGTTTTGCACCGAGTCCGACACTTTCGCCGTCAGCAGGCGCGCAAACAGATCGCGCGATTCGTCGTATAGCCCGTAACCGTAAAAAAGATCGGCCAGCAGCAGATTGGCTTCATCGGATTGCGAACCCGTACGCAATTGCGGACGCTCGTTGGCAATCATCAACTGGGTTATGGCGGCCAGCTGATCGCCCTGGAAAAACCGGTAAAGCGCGCGACCGTAATCCAGGTCTTCGACCCGGTGCTCACCCAGCTGAGCGGCATACAGCGGAGCGCAGACGCAGCAGCACAGCAGCGCCACCACGAAACGGTTAACGTATCGCAGGCTGGGGATAGCGCGGTACCGGGGAGCTTTACTCCCAGACGCGCACATCAAACTGAGGCTGTTCTTTACCGCTATCATCGGCAATCGTGAATTCTACAAACTGTGGTTCGGTGGTTTTTTCAATCACTATCGATTCACCGCGGCGATAATCCCGTCCCTTGGGACCTATGCCGGTAAATATCGCGATGATTTCGTGTTCTCCCGCCGGCAGGTTGCCGATATACAAACGCTGGACTCCACCGCGTTTCAAGGCAGCTAATTCGCGCTCGGTATATAAATGATTGGCGATGTTTTCATTGTCGACCTTGAGTTGTACCGAATCGAGACTGAACAGGGCGCCGGCATCCATCGACAGGAATATGCTGAACTGGGTGTTCGAAGGAAATAACAGATCTTCTTCTAAAATGAACAAATCGCGGTTGAGCGAAAGGACTTCTTTTTTCAGTGCTTCGATGTCGGCATCCAGCGAACCTGCTGCCGGCGAGCCATCGTCTAGTGATTCCTCATCGGTTTCGGCGGGTGTGTCTTGCTGCGTAAAAGTCAGTTCCCCTTCAATCAATTCGCCTTCAATCGGTTCGTCTTTATATTCCTGTGTCGCCAGCGCAGTGCTTAGGCTAAACAGGAGCAAGATGATCAAGCTAATAGTTTTCATAGGTCACTACTTTAAGGAATACTATCCCTCGGTTTCGGGCGGTATAAATCCCGATGAATAATGAATTGTTCCGGCGCTATCGATGATGATTGCCTCGATGCCATCCAGGGTTTCGATCAGCGCGAGACCTTTCACCGCACCTAGTACAAAAATAGTAGTAGATAAAACGTCAGTTGTCAGTGCATCGGGGCCGGTAACCGTTGCACTCCAGCTGCTTTTCGCCGAGCGTCCGGTCGCCGGATTGATGATGTGATGCACGCGCTCGCCATCGTCGATGTAAAATCGCTCGTAGTCGCCGGAAGTCGATACCGCGGTCTCGCTCAGCGGAACCCGCAGCGCAAGACCCCCAGGATTGCGCGGATGCTGAATGCCGATCATCCAGGGTCGGCCACGGCGATCGCCGATAATCCGGCTATCGCCGCCGGCGCTGATCATTGCCTGCGAAATGCCGCATTTGCGGACGATGCCGGCCGCGCGATCTACTGCATATCCCTTGGCGATGCCGCCGAGATCGATGCGCACGTCGCGATGTCCGAAGCGGATCCGGTTGGTTCCGAGTTCGATATGACGATAATCGATCGCCGGCAGTTTCGACGCCACCGCCGCATCGTTGGGTTGCTGCTGCCTGCGGTAGTCGTAGGCGTAGCCGATACTGGCATAGGTTATATCGAAAGCGCCCGCGGAAATCATGGAGAAATGCAGCGCTTGTTCGATGACTCGATGCATTTCTCCGCTGATAGCGACCGGGGTAACGGCGGCATTGTTATTAATGTAACTCAGTTCGCTAGCGTCGCGGTATGAGCTCATCAGCGCATCGATGCGGCGCATTTCGGTAAACACCTGCGCGCTGCATCCTGCTGCCAGCGCTGAATCCTCGTGCCACAGCTCGACGCTGATACGCGTTCCCATGATATTACGCTGCTGCTGATGCCAGGCGGCGGATGCGACCGGCAGGCACAGCAACGTTAACAGCAGGGTACAGACGCTACGGATGGCGGCTTTTTGTGCGCCGTAACAGATACCGCCCCGAGTAATAAACATCGGTTTAGGGCTGATACTTAGGTAATACTGCCGAAAGCGATGAAACTATCCAGATTGGTTTGATTGCCCAGGCCGTGATTCGGAAAAATATTGGTAAAGGCGGTGGTGTTTCCGGGCGATACCTGGCCGTTGGCAGCCATGTAATTGAGCATGACCATATTGACCAGTAGATTGACGTTATTCGCGGCGGGCGTCGCCGAGGTGACCACCGAGGCGCCGGCATTCATGCGTCCGATCTGGCGCGTGCCGACCAGAGTAGGTGCGGCGGTCGGGTCGAACAGCAGGAAGAAGGAACAGGCGGTCGACGAATTGTCGCCGGTCCATTGGCCCTTGCCGCCGCCGCCGAGCACCAGGTTCTCGCCGGCGCCGCTGGTCGCGGTGTCGTCTTGCCGTTACTGAACACCGAACCGTCGCTGAAGACATAAATCATCAGCGGCGAGGCCAGCAGGCGCGCATACTCGAGACAGGCGCCGATACAGCGGCCGGCGCGCAGATCGCGGTTTTCGCCGACGCGGCGGTCGCCGGTATGATAATCATAACCGCCCATGGTGATACAGCCGCCGGCGGCGTAACCGCTCATGACCATTTTCATGACCGAGGCGGTTTTGCGGAACTCACGGTCGTTGGCCAGTTCGGTTGCCGAAAAGATCGGTCCCGCTATGTTGGTATCGAGCGTCGGATCGACTTCGACGCCGGCAAAGCGGTCGGCGATGTCGGAAGCCTTGAGATAACCGCAGCGCACCAGATCCTTGACCACATCGTCGTTGGAAAGGCCGGTGTCGATAGTGCCCAGCTGGAGTTTCTTGTGGGTGATCCGGGTAATGGACTCCATCACCGCGGTGACGTCGTCCGGTCCCAGAATTGCGGTTAAATCGCCGACATCCACCAACCCGGTGACATCGCTCGGTCGGTCGACCTTGGTGGGTCGGAATTCTGGGTCGATGTAACTCGCCGGCGCCATCGAGTTGCCGCCCGACACACTGCTGCGCGAACCGACCAGATCGACCACGCTGCCGCGCGCGCCGGTCATCGCCAGCGGGTAGAGCGGATTATGGGGATTGTTGCCGGTGTCGTTATCCGAGCGGGCCGGGATAACGCAACCGTCGACATTGCCGATCGCGGCGCTGGCTTTCTCGAGAATGCCGAACAGCATCGGGCTGTCCGCGTGAAACACCAGGTTGAGATCGTTGTTGGTGAAATCGTTGTTGGCGCTGGTATTCAGCAGGGTTACGCCGGTGCTGTCCTGGCCCGGCAGCATATCGCCCGGCAGCCCAAGTTTGCTGTAACCCGCCGTCGATAGCAGGTCCATCTGGCCGCCACCCTGGCCGACCAGTACGTTGGAGCCGGCGAAATTGGCGCCCCCGGCCAGGTCGAAACTGATAAAGGGTACGCTTTGTCCGGCGCCGACTCCACCCAGTATACAGCCGATATCGGTGGCCAGCGCGTCGAGGTCAGGCGAAACCGCCGCGCGCGCCTGATTCGGATTAGCGAACAGGCTGAAAGCCCCGCCCGAAAGCAGGGTGGCCGAGCCGCTCATCAATCCCTGGCGGATAAACTGCCGGCGGGAAACGGGACGTCCATGGTCTTCATACAGCAAAGGCGCCTCGGGTGGGATGTATTGGTTCTTTTTGAATCTAGCCATGGTATTCGAATCCTATTGTACTAGCATCACCGCGCCACCGGTGGCAACGGCGCAGACGGCTTTGACGATTTGAGCGGTGCGCGCGACCGAATCGATCGGCGTACAGGTGGTTGCCGGCGCTACCGGGGTACAGCTGAGCATTTCGCTGATCAAGCTGTCGTAGGCATCACCGCTCAGCGCCGGATCGAGATCCTGTGCGATCGGAGAACTCAGTAAATCCGCCACCTCCTGCTCTGCCGGCTGCGACACCAGGTTGTTGGCCGGGACAGTCTGGTCGACATTCATTGCCCGGGTTAACAGCGGATCGATGATTGCATCGCGTTCGAGCTGATCATCGAAAGCGGTCTGTGAGCTGGTGCCGAAGTTGAACCCGGGGAAGAATGCCGCGCGGCTGATCGAGCCGTTGTTTTCCACCAGTTCGCTGCAGGAGGTCAGCGCGATTTGCGCAATCGGCATCTGGTGCGAAGGCAGAAAGGCGTCGATCGCTTCGACGGTCGGTAATTGCTGAAAATAGTCGTCGTACACGCTATCGACCGCCGTATTGGTTACCGGCACACCGGTGATCTGGGCGATAGTCGAATTGATTTCCTCGAAGGTGCGCATGCCGATATCGGATGCGACCGGGCTGGCCGGATCGGTCGGGTCGTTTGCGACCGAGGGTACGACGTCGCTAAAGGCTTTGAGCAAGCCGTTGAAATCCTCGAAAGTCAGGAAAAACTCGTCGCTGGCGGGGCCTTTTTCGAGGGCGACAATGGTGCCCAGCGATGACAGTTCCTGTCCGCCGAGCGCGTAGTTATAGCCGGCGGCGGTGACGGCGGTATCCATATTGGCATAGGCTTGGCCGGCGCGCGCTTCTTTGCCGTTAATGCCGATGCGCAAACCTTTGATATCGATGTCCGCACTCGGTGTCCAGCCGGAATTGAGATTGATGAAAGTGGGTTTGTTGAACAAATAGCTGAAGCTGTCGAACTGCGCCACCTCGAACATGATAAAGCTCTCGGGATTGCCGACTTCGCCGAGGTGATGACCAACGTAAAACAGCAGGAAAAACTTTTGCCCGACGCCCACGTCGAAGTTTTGCTGAATCTGTGCCGGGGTCAGCGGGTGGCTGTGCAATGCGACCATCTTGATCTGCCCCGTCCACGGGCGGTCGCCCGAGATTTCGTTGCCGAGGATAAAGGCAAAGGTATCGTCCCAGGCGTTGGTTATCGTGCTTGGGCTCGCGACCGGATCGATCAGGTTGTTGACCAGTTGGCCGTTGACATAAATGCTGCGGCCGTTGAACGGGTCATAGTTGACCACGACATGCTGCAGACTGGCCTGCGCCAGCTCTTCGTTGTCCTGCCCGGTGGATAAAAAGGGTTCGCCGTTGGGGTTTGCTGGAGTCTCAACCCGGTTGAAGGCTTCATAGTTATACATATCCTGGCCGAGCGTGAAGTTACGCGCGGTGGCGCCACCGGAATAGCTGACGATATTGGCGTCTTCCTGGGTTACGTTGGACGGAATGACCCAGGCCTCGATGGCGTATTCGCGGGTGTCCTGCAGATAGGTATAGATTTTGTCGCTGTTAACGGTATCGGCCTGCGCCCGGCCACCGGTAAATTCGAGGCCGTAGCCTCCGACCCAGTTGACGCTGCCAAGCAGCGACAGGTTGATCGAGGCGCCGACGCCGCTGGTGTCGTAGGCGGTCAGGCCGGTGCCGGTCTTGAATTCCCAGACGGCGAATTGATCGACTTCATGACGATTGCCGCCCGAGGCGACAATGCCTTCGCCGAGCGTTAAGGCTTTACTGGTGACCAGGGTCGAATCGATCGGCGTGGGTGAGATACCGTCGGCGAACGCGGTAATCCTCGCCACCATTAAGGCTTCGTCGGGACCACAGTTGCTCCAGCAGTTATGCTGCTCGAACAAGCGCGTGGCAAAACGCGAATTGGCTGGGGTATCTATGTCCATTTTCGCTTTGGCGGCTTCGAAGGCGGCGTCGACATCGCCGCTGGCGAAAAACGGCGCCTGCGGTAACGGTGTGGCGATTTCCTCGTGGCAGTTTTGGCAGTTACCGTCGGCGACTACCGGATTGGTGCCCACCAGCAGCGGGTGCACGGTGTCGGCGAAACTGGTGCCGTTGGTGCCGACCGTGGTTGCGCTGGCGGGAAACGATTTGGCGTCGCCCGGATCGCGGATATTGGTCGGGGCGGTCAGATTGATCTGGCGAGCGGCAACGCCGCCGCTGGCGGCATTTTTCCAGTCGTCGATCCAGCCGGTCAGCAGCGTGGCGCAGATGGCGGAATTATTTTCCCAGCAAAAATGCGTATTGTTGAGCTTGTCGACGAAGTCGGAATTCAGCGGGTTCCCCAGGTCCACCCTGGAGATCGACTGGTCATATGCCACGTTGACATTCGAGGTATCGAAAAACAATGGCGCAACCGGCGAGCTGGCGTCCGAATTGTGACAGCCGCCGCAACGGGTCGGGTCGATTACATTGCGCCAGAGATAATATTGGAAATTACTGACATCGATATTACGTGCGGCCGGGCCGGTGTAGACGAACCGGTTGCCGCTGTTGTCGCCCAGATTCGGATTAGACGTATTGCCGACGCTGCCACTGTCGCAGGCCGTTATCAGCGCGCCCAGCGCGAGTAGCGATACTAACTTGAGAACAGGATAAATTTTCAGCATGTTCAACTCCCTTTGCAATGCGCGGCGACGTCGGTAAAGACTTCGCGCATGTCGTAGCCGCTGCCGACAAAGTTGCTGACAATGCCGTCGCGCGCGCTGCGGTCGGCGGCGAAAACGTCCGGATCGCGCAGACAGATCGACTTGAAGGCCTTATCCACCTGACACTGCGCAAAGGCGCTACTGTTCGCCAGTTCGATGCCGAGTGATTTTGCGCCGTTACCGGTTTCATTGCCCTTGGCGTCCGGGTTTACCAAGGGCCCCCAACCCGAAGCGAGCGGGCCATCGTCGGCGGGGCGCAGGCCGAGTTTCGAATTCGGCCCGTTGCGCCAGTAATTGACCCAGCTGTCGGTGGTAGTGGTGTCACCGTACTCGAAGTTGTTCGGATTGATGTTGTGTTTGGCCGAAACCGAGCCGGGGGTATAAAGCAGACTGCCATCGGAAACATTGTTGGTGAAATCCCATTCGTAATAGGCAAAGGCGCCCGCCATGCCGTCCATGCCGGCGTGACAACCGACACAACCGTTTAGAAAGATGCGGCTGTCGCCGCCGGGGCTGCGCGAGACGTCGCGCCGCACCCGGTCGGGGGTACGCGATACGTCCTTCAGCGGCTCGAGGTCGGTGCACAGGTGATTCATCAAGGTGAATCTAAACATCGCGCGGTTGGTGCCTTCGGAGAAAAACGCCATGGCGCCCGCGCGGGTAGTCATCACGCCCGCGGTTGCGCCGCTGGCCAGACCGGTTACCGAACTCTGGGTTATGCCTGGTTGAGTTATGCTGCCTTCGAGAATATTTGGATCGGCGAGGTTACCGACCGTGGGCCCGAGCGCTTCGAGTTGTTCATAATGATTGTTATTGCTATTTGAGTAGGCAGCAATGCCAAGAGCGGGATCACCGCGATAAATAATATCGCCATGCAGTATCTGCCTGAAGTCGCCGCCGTCGCGTATCAAGCCAATCACGGTAGCCGAGTAATCGTTGAGCGGGGTGAACACGGTTTGTTCTTCGTTGGTCCAGGGTGCGGCGAAGTTCTTCAGCGTGACGTTGTAAAAAGCATGGGCGTCGGGGTTTTGCGCGGTGTCGATCGCATACTCGGCTGCTAACTTGCCGCTAGGGTCACTGATTAGCAATGTTTCCATGGCGTCGATGGTCGCATTGGTGGCGGTGACGCCGGTGAGCCGGTCGTGGATTCTTTTAGCCTGCGCTCTGTCCTGGGCATCGGCCCACAGCGGCTGGCTCGTCAGCGCTGCCACGATTACCAGAGGCAGCGATATTTTGTTTTTCATTTCCATCGACAACTCCAACTCTCTCCTGACTGAATCGTTATTTCCCGGGTTCAGTTTTGTTAGTTTTGTTAGCGACTATATCTAGCACAGCAAGTCGGCTCCAAGGGATATTGCCGCCGGGAATAATTCACAAAACTCAAATAATCCCTGACCAATTGGTTAATACTGCATAAGCTCTAATCCCAACGATTGTTAACTTATCCATAGCAAAACCCTGTGATATTAAGTTTACGAGAGTAACCTACACTTCCGTATACCGTTGGTAAGTAAAAAACGGCGTTTGGTCAGAATTCGGAAGATCGTGACTGAAATTCGAAGATACTCTTGAATGGAAACGCGCGTTAAGTAAGGAATAATGAAAGCGACAGCAGATATACGAACTCAACCCCTGGCGCCGGCGGCAACCCGCATGCAAACCCGGTTCAACCGCTGGGGTTTGTCGATACTGTGCCCGCTCCTGTTGGCTCTCGGCGCCTGTGAGCCGGGCGAAGACTCGGGTGCCGGCATCGACCCGGGCATTGTCGAAATACCGATTGCCTATATCAAGCGCCCGATCCCGCTCGACGATCAGGGGGACGAGGTGCAGACTGATGTGCGCGAACCGGAACTGTTCAGTTCGGGCGGCGACGTTTATCTGCGCAGCGGCAGCGACGAAACCAATATAACCCGCTCGGTTACCGCCGGTATCGGCGACGTCAAAGGCTTGAACGCCAGTCACGATGGCACCAAGCTCATATTTTCGCTGCGGCTGTTCGACCCGAATCCGAACAACGCGCCCTTCCCCAGCTGGAATATTTACGAATACGATTTGGAAACCAATCAGCTTCGAATGATCATATCCTCTGCGCTGACCGCCGAGGAAGGCGACGATCTCTACCCCGCTTACCTGCCCGATGGGCGCATTGTGTTTACCTCGAACCGCCAGCGACAAGCACGTGAAATGCTGATCAATGAGGGTCGCCCGAGATACTCGGCGCTCGACGAAGACGAGGGTGTGCAGGCGCTGGTGCTGCATGTGATGAATGCCGACGGTAGTGGTATTCACCAGATATCCTTCAACCAGAGTCACGATCTTTATCCGCAGGTATTGACCAATTACCAGAATGGGCGAATCGTTTTCAGCCGTTGGGACAATGCCGGCGGCAACGATGAGATCAACCTTTATAGCGCCAATCCCGACGGCAGCGATACCCAGATTCTTTACGGGTCGCGCAGTCATAATACCGGCAGCGGCGGCGCCGCGGTCCAGTTTACCAACTTGCGCGAGATGGAAAACGGCGATTTGATGGTAATTACCAAACCGTTCGACGATACCTTCGACGGCGGCGATATCGTCGTCGTCAGCGTCGATAGTTATGCGGATATCAGCAAGCCGCTGTGGTCCTTGCCAGGTTTGCCCGGCCCGGCGCAACGCGCCGCCACGATTACTAACGTGGCCAACGACGGCTCGATCTCGGCCAACGGCCGCTACGCGACCGCCTTTCCGCTATGGGACGGCTCGAATCGAATACTGGTCAGCAAGTCTACCTGCCAGCTGGAATTGAACAATGTGATCCGGCCCTGTATCGATACCTATCTGTCGGATCCAAACGCCGTCGAAAGGTCGCCGGCCTACTCGATCTGGATTTACGATATGGATGTCGATACCGAGAAACCGCTGGTACTGGCGGAGGCGGGCAGGGTCATCAGCGAAGCGATTGCGCTCGAGAACCGAACCCGGCCGCAGGTTATTTTCGACCGCGAGCTGCTCGGTCAGCTCGATACCGGCTGGCAAAGCGAATTGGTTGGCGTGGTCAATATCAAGAGCGTTTACGATATGGGCGACGGCAGCTTCAACGGCTGTTACTTCAACCAGTGTACCCCGGCTCCCGGTATTAATTCGGTACAGGATTTTGCCGATCCGCTAAATGCGCTCGCGGCCGAGCGCCCGGCGCGCTTCGTGCGTTTCGTCAAGTCGGTCGGCATTCCCGATCCCGACGATCCGACGCTGGTTAATCCGCCCGATCTCGACGGTAATGCATTCGGGCCACAGCGCAGTCGCGGTATGCGCCAGATTGTGGGCTATGCACCGGTCGAACCCGACGGTTCGGTCAAGGTCAAGGTGCCGGCATTTATCCCGTTGGCGGTCGAAGTGCTCGACGGCGAAGGCCGCCGCATCGGCCCGAGCCATGAAAACTGGTTCCACGTGCAGCCGGGAGATACGCTAAGCTGCGTCGGCTGCCACGACCTCAACAATGGCGGCAATCCGCCCGAGATTCATGCGCGCAGCGACGGCGAGGCGCCATCGATCAATAGCGGCCTGCCCGCCGGTTTAAGCTTCGTCAATACCCTGGTCCCGGGTTCGGCGCCGCCCAGCCCATATACGGGGGCGTTTGGGCAAACCATGGCCGAGGTGCGTTTCGACAGCGTCGCCGTCGCCAATCAACCGACGCTAAGCGCCGATTTGGTTTACGACGATTACTGGACCGATCCCGGCGTGCGCGCACCCGACGCGAGTTATGCCTACCGCTACACCGATCTGAATGCCGCGATGACGCCGCCGACCAATATTTTTTGCGCGACCTGGGATTATAGATGCCGGGTGACGATTAATTATCCGCCGCATATCCATGCCATCTTCCAGCTCGACCGCGATGTCAACGCGGTCGATGACTTCACGCCGTTGGCGCCGGCCAATCCGACCGCGGGCGATCCGACTAACACGCCTATCGTGATGGATACCGTGAACCTGGATGGAGTCGGCGACGAGACCTGCATCAGTTGCCATACCAGCCTCGGCGGTACGCGCTTGCCCTATGGGCAACTCGATTTGACCACCGATCCCAATCAGGACCCGAATGACCGCTTCCGTTCTTTCGATCAAATGTTCAATCCCAGGCAGGGTCAATTCTTTAATGCGGGCGCTAATCAACTCGAACTTTTTACGATACCCGACGGCAACGGCGGCACGATTCCCGATCCCGCCTCGGCAATCGCGCGGATAATGACGACGGCCGGCGCCCGCCGCAGCTTCTTTATCGAAAAGATGACCGGGACCGAGCTCGAGGCCGGGCGCGCATTACCGCCGGGCAGCGTCGATCATACGGTGATGCTGAGCCCCGCCGAATTGAAACTGATCAGCGAGTGGATCGATCTGGGTGCGCAAAATTTCAACGATCCATTTGACCCGGCGGCGCCACAAAACTAAATTAGTGGCTGATTTCATGCGGGAATAAAATCTTGAGACGATTCAAGGGGATTCTTTTGCCCAGCCTGTGTTTGTTGCTAGCTGCTATTGGTGATTCGGCGTTTGCCCAGGCGCAGCAAGAGGATTCATCGTCGTCGCTGAAAACGGCCGAAAAAGACGCCGAGTCCTTGCGCGTTACCATCGCCGATCCGTTTATCGAACTCCACTCCGGCCCCGGCGCCGGTTACCCGATATTTTACGTGATCGATCGCGGCGTCGAGGTGCGCATTTTGCGGCGTAAGACCGACTGGTTCAAGATCGTAACCGACGACGGTAAATCTGGTTGGGCCAGCCGCAGCCAGATGCGTCAGACCTTATTGCCGTCGGGTGAACAGTTTAATCTCGCCGAACTCGATCAGCAGGATTTCGCGCAGCGCAACTGGGTGCTTGGGGTGATCGGGGGCGAGTTCGAATCGGCGCCGGTATTTACCCTGTTCACCGCCTATTCGTTCAGCGAAAATCTCGCCGCCGAGCTGCATTTCGGGCAGTCCGTAGGCCGCAAGTCCAGCGCCACTTTTCTGAAAGCGAATGCGGTGATGCAGCCCTTGCCCGATTTAAAGTATTCTCCATACATGACCCTGGGATTGGGTAGAATAAAAGTCAGCCCGAGCGCAACTCTGATTTCGACCCGTGACGACAGCAACGATTTTGCGCAATTCGGAATCGGCATTCAGCGCTATATCAGCCGCAGTTTTTTGTTTCGGCTCGAATTCAACGAATATATTATTTTTTCGGCCAATAGCACCCGCAACGACAACGAGGATGTAAACGAGTGGAAATTCGGTTTCGCAGTATTTTTCTAGTGTTTGGTTTGCTAGCCGCTGGCGCGCCCTGGACCGGGGCTTTGGCGCAAAGCGACGAGGAGGAACAAACCAATCTGATTCAACCCCAGATAGAGCGCACCGAGTTCGATGAGTCGCTGATCGATTCGGATGATTTCGAAATTGCGGTATACGGCGGTTACCTGGCGGTCGAAGACTTCGATACCAACGTCGTCATCGGGGTTAAACTCGGTTATCACGTATCGGAAGATTTTTTTGTGCAGCTTTCCTACGGCACCAGCGAGGTCGGGGAAACCAGTTTCGAAAGATTGAGCGGCGGCGCGCCGCTATTGTCCGATGAGGAACGCGAGCTCGAGTATTACCTCGTCAGCCTCGGATTCAACCTGTTTCCGGGGGAGGCATTTGTCACCGATTCGACTACATTTAATACAGTGCTTTATTTGTCCGCCGGAGTCGGCACCACGACCTTTGCGGGCGACGATCGATTTACGATCGGTTATGGCGTTGGACACCGTACTTTGTTTGCCGACGGATTTAGTCTGGATATCGAAATGCGGGATTTGATTTTTGAACAGGATGTGTTTGGCGAAGATGAATCCACCAATAATCTGGAGCTCACCGCGTCGTTGAACCTGTTTTTTTAGGAGAAAGATTATGAAGAGCAAATTATCGACAGTCGGATTAAGCCTGATCCTGTTGGCTTCGCTATCCATTGGGATTGCCGGCCCGGCGAGCGCGGCCGCGGGTGCGGGACCGGCGCCGAATTTTACTCTGAAATCGCTCGGCGGCAAGAATCTCAAGCTTAGTGAATTGGCCGGTAACGTCGTCTTGATCAATTTCTGGGCGTCCTGGTGCGGCCCCTGTCGCGAAGAGATGCCATTGTTGAATGCCTTGCACAAAAAATACCAGCCGCTGGGTTTTACCGTGCTGGGAGTGAACGTCGAGGAACAGGCCGATAACGCGCGCGGTTTTCTGAACGATTTTCCGGTTGATTTTCCGGTGCTGCTGGATAGCAATAATCGAGTCAGCAAACTGTATAAAGTGATCGCGATGCCGACTACGGTAGTGGTGGATCGGGATGGAAACATGCGATTTTTGCACAAGGGCTATAAACCGGGTGATGAGAAAAAATACCGTAAAATGGTTAAAAAGCTGGTGCGGGAGTAATGCCGTGCGGCAATTTCTGTTAATCCCGCTACTAATCGGAACCCTACTGCTCTCCGGCTGCGCCATCGAGCCCTGGGTCAAACCCTACGAGCGCGCCAATCTGGCGGATCCCGTGATGAATTTCAATCGCGATCCAATATCGTCGAGTTATCTTCACCACGTATACGATTCGCGTGAAGGTGCGCGCGGCGCCGGCATAGCGACCGGTGGTGGTTGCGGCTGCAACTAGGCGGTATTCGCGTTGTTGGTTATTTTCCGCGACCGCCCCCCGGGGTCTGCGACTGTTTCGCGCAAGCCGGCAGCCGGCATTCGCTGCGCACTATTCCTCGGCCTGGTTTCGATGGCGGGAATTGCGGCCGCGGCGGTATTGCCGGAGGAACGCGCGGATTTGTTGTACCACCGTTACGACGGCGGCGGAGCGGAAATCGACGGGCCTTCGCTGCTGCTGCGCAAGAATGTCGGCGACAGCATATCGGTTGGCCTGAATCACTATGTCGACAATGTGATCAGCGCCTCGATCGACGTCGTGGTCAGCGCCAGTGAATACACCGAACAACGCGAAGAGAATGGCATCAGTCTGGATTATCTGCGCCAAAAGACGACCATGAGTCTGGGCTATACGGTGAGCGAAGAAAATGACTTCGACGCCAAAACGCTGGGCCTCGCCATCTCGCAGGATATGTTTGGCGATTTGACGACGGTCAGTATGTCGTTCGCGCTCGGCAATAACACAATCAAAAGAACCGGTGACCCCGCCTTCGAGGAAGAGTCCGAAGTTCGTAGTTACCGTCTGGGGCTATCCCAGATTTTGACTAAGAACCTGGTGCTGGCGGCGACCTATGAAACGATTAGCGACGAAGGCTATCTCAACAATCCTTATCGCCAGGTCCGTTTTATCTCCGGTACGGGTTTTTCCTTCGAGGGGGAAAACTATCCGCGCACCCGCACCAGTACCGCAATTGCGTTACGGGCCAACTACTTCCTGCCGCAACGTTCGGCAATTCACGGTGGTGTGCGGATTTTTGATGACACCTGGGATATCGAGGCCACCACCTATGAAGTCGGTTATACGATGCCATTCGGCGAAGAATGGCTGTTCGAAGCCAGCTATCGGTTTCACGATCAATCCAGCGCAAGTTTTTACAGCGATCTGTTTCCGGGTCCGCAAGCCACCGAGTTTCGCGCGCGTGACAAGGAGTTGAGCAGCTTCACCAGTTCCACCATCGGGCTCGGTGCGAGTTGGGAATTCGGCCGCTCCTGGAGTACGATTGAACGCGGCAGCATCAATCTGAATATCGACTGGATCAGTTTCGATTACGAAAACTTCCGCGATCTAACCGACAATGCCCCCACCGGAGAGGAATCGACCTACGGTTTCGATGCCACGGTTACCCGGTTCTTTACATCGATCTGGTTTTAGTCGAACGTCGCCTAATCGGCCGATGCCGATTATGTTTACCCGCCGAACAGGCAATAATTAACGCTCGCCTCACAGTTGACGTTCGGTGATATCGTCGCGCAGGTCGAGTTGTTCGACTTCATGCTTGGCCACGGCTTCGGCGTACTCGATGGAATCCGGCGCGATAAATTCCGCGATCGGCGTGCCTATCGGTCCCACGATCAGCATCGGCTGATCCTTGATGGCCACGGCCGCGCGCGACCCGATTCTGATCAGCGTGAAAAAGAATATCATGCCGAACACGGTCGCTATTCCCCAGAAGTAGTATTCCATGCCGAATAATTCCATGAAGAATGCGATCAGGATGGGTCCGGTCATGGCGCCAAACCCCGACATCATCACCAGGCTGCCGCTGGCGCCGACGATTTGATGCGGTTCCAGGCGGTCATTGGCATAGGCGATACAAATCGAATACATCGGCATCGCGGCTCCGCCGAGTAGCGTGATAACCAGATAGAAAATCAGACTGCCTTTGGTGAGGGCCACCGCCAGCACGCAGCAGATAATCGAGATTACCGATAGTCCCGCCATTACCACGCGCCGGCAGACCAGGTCCGAGATATGACCCACCGGCCACTGGGCAACCAGGCTGCCGATCAGAAAACAGGCCATGAACAGGGAGACCGATTTCAAGTCCACCAGCACCTGGCTGGCGTAGATCGCACCCAGACCAAAGATGGTGCCATGCGCCATACCGGTCAGGCAATTGCCGATGGTGGCCAAAGGCGAAGCCCGGTATAACTCGGCGACCGACATTTTAGACGAAGTGCTGAAATTAGGCGCGGGTTTTACGGTCAGCAGAATCGGAATCAAGCCAAACGAAATGATAACCGAGATCAGGATAAACAAATCGATGGCATCGGGTTGGGCGAGGTTCAACAGAAACTGACCGACGCCCATGCCGCCGGTAACGATAACCATGTAAATCGACAGTATCTTGCCGCGGGTTTCATTGCTGGCGCGATCGTTGAGCCAGCTTTCGGTGACGACGTAAAATCCGGCGAAGCTGATTCCGGTTAATACTCGCATCGCCATCCACAGCCAGGGGTCGATGTAGACGCCGTGAAACAGAATCGAGATCGATGCCAGCGAAGCCAGCGCCGAAAACACGCGGATGTGGCCGACGCTATTGACCAGCCAGGGAGCGATCATCGAGCCGACAAACATGCCGATGAAATAACCCGACATCATGATACCGGTGTTGAAGGTGGAAAAACCCTCGATGCCTGCGCGAACCCCGAGCAAGGTTCCCTGCAAGCCGTTGGCGAGCATCATGAAACCGATGCCGAGCAGTATCGCCCAGGAGCTGCCAAGGTCTTTCCACATCGAATCGCCGTTCCTTAAAATGAGGGACTAGCCCGTTGTTTTGCGCCGAGTTTAGAGCAGCGCAGGCGGCTCGGCAACGACTAATTCAATGTCGCGTAACCGGCTTCGATGGCATAGTTTTCGAGCGCCAGGATCGATCGATAATCGTCCAATTCGACACTCTCGAAATGATCGAGATACAGCGTCTGTCTGAATTCGTCGGCAGTCTGTCGCAGCGCCTGATTGAGTGCCTCGAGATAGCGGGTGCATTGTTGTCGCGAGTATTGCGCGCGCGCTACGACCAGGGGCAGGCCGCATGTCTGTTCGCTGAAACCGATAATGCGTATCGCGCGGTCGAGTCCCGTATTCTGCGCGGTGAGTAACTGGTAACTGACGCAATCGATAGCCGCCAGCTGGGCCCGGTTCGCCGCTACCGCCTCGAGACTGGCCAAGTGTCCGCCCGTCATCAAAACATTGGAAAAAACCCCCGGACCGGCCTTAAGTTTTGCCAGTGCGTAACGTAATACGTTCATGCCGCTGTTCGAGTTGGCGTTATTGACCGCGACGATTCCGCCGCGGCATTGTCGCAGCGATTCGAGGCTGGAATCCGCGGGCACGATGAAGACACTCGAATAGAGTTTGCCGTTAGCGCCCGGCAGGTCGAAGCAGGCTGTGCAAAAGGGCATGACCGCATCCTGCAAGCCTGTCATCAACGGGTATCCGCAGGTTTGGCCGATTAGCAGACCCGGGTCGCGCAACAGAGATTCATCGGTGCCGAAAACCAGGCGCGGATCCAAGCCGTCAAGCGGGCCGACCAAAGCGTAAAACTCATCAAATATGGCCTGCCATGCACTTTTAATATCGTCATTCGGCGCATACATGCCGCAGGCAATAAATCGACTGGCATTCATGGCGATGTAACTTAGCCCTGTGCCCCGATAAACACCAGTTGCTTTTGATATTGCATTTGTTGATTTAAATGAACAAACTTGTTTTGAAAAAACTCCTTTGACATAGATAGACATTTATAAATACGTCAAATAGTATCGATGTCTCCCTTCGAGGAGCCTTTAATGCCCAGAAGAAGAGCCCGCAAACGAACCGAGTCGGCCGCATCGCAGGTGCCGCCACGGGCACGACAACTGTTCAACCCTTACCAACCGATTGACGCGCTGGACTCCGAGTCGCTGGACTTGATCCATGATGCCTCGATGCGCATCCTCGAAGACATCGGGCTGGAGATATTGAATGAAGACGCGCTCGCGCTGTATCAACAGGATGGGGCGCGCGTCGACTGGGATCTGCAGCGGGTTTACCTCGATCGCAACCAAGTCATGGCCAGAATTTCGAGCGTTCCCGCGGAATTTACGCTGCATGCGCCCAACCCTGAGCGCAACCGCCTGATCGGCCGCAATGCGATCAATTTCACCACCGTCGCCAGCGCGCCCAACAGTTCCGATCTCGACGGCGGCAGGCGCAGCGGCAACTTCGAAGACTATTGTAATTTTCTGCGGTTGGCGCAGAGTTTCGACGTAATCGATTTCTTGAGCGGTTACCCGGTCGAACCAATCGATATTCCACCCGAGACGCGTCATCTCGACGCGACCCTGGCGGCGTTTACGCTGACCGACAGGGCGTTTTCGCTATACTGCCTCGGCGGCGGCCGCGTCATGGACGGCATACAGATGACCGCGCTCGCGCGCGGCGTCGATCTGGAAACGCTTAAATCGGAACCCAGCATTAATAGCGTGGTGAACACTAATTCGCCGCTGCGGGTTGACGGGCCGATGCTCGACGGCTTGATGGAAATGGCGCGTTACGGGCAACCCGTCATCGTTACCCCGTTTACGCTGTCCGGCGCGATGTGCCCGATCACCCTGGCGGGCGCGCTGGCACAGCAAAATGCCGAGGCGCTCGGAGTTATCGCCCTGTCGCAGATCGTCAATCCGGGCGCGCCGATGGTTTACGGCGGATTCACCTCGAACGCGGACATGCGCAGCGGAGCGCCGGCCTTCGGCACGCCCGAGTACACCCGCGCCGCCTGGGCCAGCGGCCAGCTCGCGCGCCGCTATGGCTTACCGTTTCGTTCTTCCAATACCAACGCCTCGAATTGCGTCGACGCCCAGGCCGCCTGGGAATCGCAAATGTCGCTCTGGGGTGGGGTTATGGGGCATGCGCAGATTGTCAAACACGCCGCCGGCTGGCTCGAGGGCGGGCTGTGTGCGTCGTTCGAAAAATTCGTTATCGATGTCGATATGTTGCAAATGATGCGTGAGACGCTGACCCCGCTAAAAGTGGTCGAATCCACGCTGGCGCTGGATGCGATCAGGGAAGCCGGTCACGGCGGGCATTTTTTCGGCACCGCGCATACGCTGGACAACTACACCAGCGCCTTTTACGAACCGCTGGTATCCGACTGGAGTAACTTCGAAACCTGGAGCGAGAATGGCGAACTGACCGCATTGCAACGCGCCAACAGGATTTACCGGCAAAAAATCGCTGCTTATCAGCCGCCTGACATGGCAGCCTCAAAGAAGGATTCGCTGCAACAGTATGTGGCCGAGCGTCGCCGCGAACTGGAGCTCGCGCGATGAAGTTGCAGGAACGGGTCAGTCTGTTTCAGGATCGCCTGCAGCAAGTCATCAACGAGAGCGGCTTGAATCGTTCGGCATTCGCGGCCTCGATCAAGGTCGATCGCTCGGCCCTGTCGCAGTTGCTCACGGCCGATAATATCCGCCTGCCGCGCGCCGATACCGTGGCGTCGATCGCCGAAGTATACCAAGTCAGCATCGACTGGTTACTGGGTCTGACCCAAGAAGGTCCGATGGGCACCAACATCCTGCCGGAAGCCTTGCAGGTCGATGCCTACTCAACCAGTATTTTAGAAAAAAACCTGGAATGGCATCGCGAAGCCTGCGGGTATAAGATTCGATACGTGCCGACGACCTTGCCCGATTTGCTCAAGACCGAGGCAGTGGCCGAGTACGAATTCAATCGCTACGGCGCGGGCAAGATCGATCAGTCGGTGCGCGACAATCAACTATTGCTGCTGCAACAGCGCCATCCCGGCAGTGAACTCGAAACCTGCATGCCGTTGCAGCATCTCGAGAGTTTTGCCGCCGGGCAGGGAATCTGGCAGGGACTCGAGCGGGCCGCCCGGCAACGTCAACTCGAACGTATGATCGAACTCAACGAAGAGCTGTATCCGGGATTTCGCTGGTATCTGTTCGATGCTAAACAGAGTTACTCCTCGTCCTTCACCATATTCGGCCCGTTGCGCGCGACGCTGTTTCTGGGACATCTGTATGTCATCGTCAACAGCATCAATCATATCCGCAAGCTAACCGCTCGCTTCGACGATCTAATTCGTATTGCGACGGTGCATCCGCACGAAATCCAGGACTATCTGCGACAATTGCTGGCACGGTGTAACTAACCTGAACACGGGAATTTAAAATGGCAGACAACTATGACGCAATTATAATCGGTGCCGGTATTATCGGCTGTGCGACCTCGCTGGCGCTGGGACGCAAAGGCTGGAAGGTGCTCAACCTCGATACCCTGCCGGCGGCGGGTTATGGCTCGACTTCGGGTTCCTGCGCCATCATTCGCCCCTACTATTCCACGCTCGACGGTTCCGCAATGGCTTACGAGTCGCACTTCTACTGGAAAAACTGGGCCGATTATCTGGGCGGCGCGGACATCGACGAGCGCGGCCTGATCGAATACCACAATGTCGGTGCGCTGGTGATGAAAACCAGGGCCAACGATTACCTGCGCCCGGCCATGGCGTTGATGGATCAACTCGACTCGCCCTATAGCGAATTCTCGCCCGAGCAGATTCGCGCGCAGCTACCGGTCTGGAATACCGAGTCGTTTTATCCGGTCAAGCGACCCGACGATCCCGAGTTCGGCGTGGCCAACGCGGAATCCTTGTCCGGCGCCGTGCTGTTTCATGCCGCGGGATACATCTCCGATCCGCAACTGGCGACCCATAACATCATGCGCGCCGCCGAACACAGCGGCGGCGAATTCAGGTACAACGCCCGCGTTGTCGAAATAAAACGCGCCAACGGGCGCGTCGGCGGAGTTAAACTGGAAAACGGTGACAGTGTCGATGCCCCGGTGGTGCTGAATGCCGCCGGACCCCATTCCTCCAAGGTCAATCAAATGGCCGGCGTCGAAAAATCGATGCGGATTAAAACTCGCGCCCTGCGTCAGGAAGTGGCGCATGTGCCGTTGCCGGCAGGTTATCGCCGCGATACCGCCTGCGTTACCTCGGATAGCGATATCGGACTCTATACTCGCCCCGAACAGGGCGATGCACTATTGATCGGCAGCGAGGATCCACCCTGTGATCCGCATGAATGGGTCGATCCGGATGACTATAGCCGCGATTTCAGCGAGCAATGGAAGGTCCAGGTACTGCGGGCTTGTCAGCGGGTGCCGAATCTAGGCGTGCCTAACCAGATGCGCGGGGTGGTGGATCTTTACGATGTGACCGATGACTGGATTCCGATTTACGACCACTCGGACCTGTCCGGTTTTTACCTCGCGATCGGTACGAGCGGAAACCAGTTTAAAAATGCGCCGATCGCGGGTGAATTGATGGCGAATATCATCGAGGCAACACAAAACGGTAACGATCAAGATGACAGACCGATCGACTTTCATCTGAAAAATATCGATCATACTTTTTCCAGCGGCTTTTACTCGCGCCTGCGCCAGGTCAATCAAGACAGCAGTTTTTCGGTACTAGGCTAAGCGCTTTGATGCTTGCCCCAGCTATACCCGGACGGGAATGACACACGGTTAAGAGGACTCGTAGCTATGAAATCACATGCGCAGGTAGTCGTCATCGGCGGCGGGGTGGTCGGTTGCAGCGTTATCTATCATCTGACCAAACTCGGCCTGCAGGACGTGGTCTTGATCGAACGCTCGGAATTGACTTCGGGCTCGACCTGGCACGCCGCCGGCGGGTTCCACACGCTCAATGCCGATACCAATATGGCGGCGCTGCAGGGTTACACGATTCGTCTCTACCGCGAGCTCGAGGAAATCACCGGCCAGTCCTGCAGCCTGCATCACGTCGGCGGTATCACGCTGGCGGAGTCTCCGGAGCGGCTCGATTTCCTCAAATCGGCGCGCGCAATGCATCGCCACATGGGACTCGATACCGAGCTAATCACCCCCGAGGAAATTCGCAAACTAAGCCCGATCACCAATACCGACGGGGTGCTGGGCGCGTTATACGATCCGCTGGACGGGCATCTCGATCCCTCGGGCACCACCCACGCCTATGCGCGGGCGGCGCAGATGCAGGGGGCTGAAATCCTGCTGCGCAATCCGGTGCTGGAAACCAATCCGCGGCCCGATGGCGCCTGGGAAGTGGTCACCGAGCAGGGCACGATTATTGCCGAGCAACTGGTCAATGCCGCCGGGTTGTGGGCGCGCGAGGTCGGCGCCATGGCAGGAATTTATCTGCCGCTGCACCCGATGGAGCATCAATATTTCGCGACCTCGGACCTTGCCGAGGTTTACGCACAGGATAGCGAGCTGCCGCACGTCATGGATCCCGAGGGCGAGAGTTATCTGCGCCAGGAAGGCAAGGGCTTGGTGATCGGGTTTTACGAACAGAACTGCGTTCCCTGGGCGGTTGACGGCACGCGCTGGGATTTTGGGCATGAACTGCTGGATGAAAATCTCGATCGCATCGGCGACTCGATGGAATTCGCCTTTCGGCGTTTCCCGGTACTTGCCGATGCCGGTATCAAGACCGTTATCAACGGCCCCTTCACCTTTGCCCCTGACGGCAACCCGCTGGTCGGGCCGGTTCCGGGGTTACGCAACTACTGGTCCGCCTGCGCGGTGATGGCCGGTTTCAGCCAGGGCGGGGGCGTCGGCCTCATCTTGGCCGAATGGATGATCGACGGCGAACCTTCACGCGACGTTTTTGCGATGGATGTGGCGCGTTTCGGCGACTACTGCACGCCGTCTTACACGCGCCTCAAGGTGCGCGAAAATTACCAGCGGCGCTTCAGCGTGTCCTATCCGAACGAAGAATTACCGGCGGCGCGCCCACTCGATACGACCCCGGTATACGGTATTTGGAAGTCGCTAAACGCGGTCTTCGGCAATATGTACGGCATGGAACATGTCAATTATTTTGCACCCGCCGGTGAAAAACCCTATGAAACCCCGAGTTTTCGACGGTCGAACGCCTTCGCTACGGTGGCGGCGGAAGTGCAGGCGGTGCGTACCGGGGTCGGTCTCAACGAAGTGCATAATTTCGGCAAGTATGAAATCTCAGGTAAAGGCGCGCACGCGTATCTGGATCGAATCATGGCCGGTAAAATTCCGCCGCCGGGTCGGCTGAGCCTGAATCCGATGTTGAGCCCGAGGGGCCGCATTATCGGCGATTTTACCGTTGCACAGCGCGCGCCGGATCTATTTCAGGTGACTGCGTCCTATGGGGCCCAGGCCTACCACATGCGCTGGCTCGAAGCTCACTTACCGGCTTCGGGGGTGAGCTTGCGCAATGTTTCGAAACAGCGCATCGGGTTTCAGATCGCGGGCCCGAAGGCGCAGGAGTTACTCGGCCGCGTCACGCGCGCGGACGTGTCGACCGCCGCGTTGCCGTTTTTATCGGTGCGCGAAATCGATATCGGCCAATGCCAGGCGATCGTGCAGCGCGTCAGTTACACCGGTGACCGCGGTTACGAAATCTACGTGCCTTGGCATCATCAGTTGGCACTCTACGAGCTGCTAACCGAAGCCGGAAAAGATCTCGGGCTGCGGCCGTTTGGCATGCGCGCGATGATGAGCCTGCGCCTCGACAAATCATTCGGTTCCTGGATGCGCGAATTCAAACCCGATTACACGCCGCTCGAAACCGGTCTCGATCGCTTCGTCGCTTACGATAAAGACGCCGAATTCATCGGCAAGACCGCGGCACTGGTCGAGCGAGAGCAGGGGGTGCACCGCAAACTATGCAGCTTCATAGTCGACGCCGGAGACGCCGATGCCGTCGCCTGGGAGCCGATCTGGCATGCCGGCGTTGTCGTGGGTTACGTCACTTCGGGCGGTTACTCGCACTATGCCAAAAAGAGTGTAGCCTTCGGCTTTCTGCCGACCGAACTGGCGACCGAAGGCCGCGCGGTCGAAATCGAAATCCTGGGCGAGATGCTGCCGGCACGGCTCTACTCGGAATCGCTGTTCGATCCAGATAATTCGTATTTGCGTGGCTGACCTTGGCTTGCTTCGAAGGGGACAGATCTGAAGATCTGTCCCCGGGGGTCGTTATTCGTGCCGCTCGATGAAATCCTCGAGTTTTTGCGCGAGAATATCCCAGATTGCCATGGGCCCGGCACTTTGTACTGTCTCTTCGCGCCACCTGTCGGGGGCCATGGTTTTAATTTCTTCCGTTTGCTTCTGCAGTTGCAACCGCTGGCTTGATAAATCACTCAACTCCGAGCGGCTGTCGTGCTCTTCATCCAGATGCTCGGTCGCATCGTGCGCGCGCTGGTAGAGTTCATCAATATGTTTCAAGCGCGACTCGTATTCGCGAATGTGCTGATCGATTAATTGTTCTTTGGTAGTCATAATGTCTTTCTCCGTTTCGTCTACCTTAATATTACCCTATTCTCTTTAGTATTAGTCTGACATGGTCAAGCTTTTTGATACACCCCAGTTAAGCGGCATCCTTCATTTCCAGACATTGTTTTTCATAATCGTTCGGGCTGACATAACTCAGCGTCGAATGTAATCGATATGGGTTA
>Ga0126332_10000169_pt1 | contig 26809 bp, 22 predicted proteins | sample InaspJWI42metaG_FD_94482 | JGI IMG/M metagenome (GOLD analysis project Ga0126332, IMG submission 94482) | Marine gutless worms symbiont microbial communities from Oahu, Hawaii - Inanidrilus sp. 2 OAHU.JWI-42 metaG | ecosystem: Host-associated > Annelida > Digestive system > Unclassified...
AGTAGATGAAAAAATTAGAAGAATTAGATGGAGTTTTTATGGTTTTCCGAGAATAAAATAATAAAACTATAAGAAGGGAATTAAATTGTCTCGACATATCTAAACTAGGCACATAGCGTGCCCAATCTAGCATCCTGTGAAAATGTATATTTGATTTGCCAATCACAATTTCAACAAATGAATTTATATATATAGTCCACTCTTCTTGCCAACTCATACACATCTGGCTTCTTCAAAAAAACATGATATTCAGTTTGTCAAGAATCAGGTATTAAAAAGATTCAAATAATGTTTGGATGACTTTAATACACCGCCTGATTTTTCATAAAAATCCTGATCCAGATGATAGACTCCGTCTTTCTGGTTTATCCATGCGCCGTCGGGATATGGATGATAACTGACTAGATCATCCCAGTGTTTATAATTCTGATGCCCGTTTGATTCTAAAAGACCCATATTTTTTAAGCCCGGCATCGGGGCTAAACGCGCAGCCACATTCTTATTCCAGTCAACAATTGTGGGAGTGCAGGTCAGATCTGCCAGAAAACACGGAATGCCTTGTTCATGAGCGACGCTTGCCATTTTAAGTGTCATGCTAAAAGTTTTGGCACCGGATTTTAAGGCAATCGCACCATATCCCATTTCAATCCTTTTTTTAACGTCTTCTGCGCAATGAGCGCTTTCATCGGCTGCCAACCTGACACCCAAATCTCCTACATAAATATCCGCTTCCTCCGGAAATGGTTCCTCAATAAGCGCTATCTGATCAAACATGCCGACTTTCTTTGAGTGATCCAACAGTTTTTCGAGCGTTTCTTTCTTTTCATATCTGCCATTCGCGTCAAAATAATACGGGATTTTGCCGTTTTCGGTATAGGGTGTCTCCATGTGACCGATAAGTTTGTGTATCGACTTAATCCGCTGCATATCGCCTGCGAGCATCTCTTCTTGCGAACCGGGGCGGCCAATCTTTATCTTCATAAAGAAATAGCCGTCTTTGATAGATTGTTCAATTTCCTCGAGAGGAATGTTGTATGCCATCAGGGGAATCGCAGCAACCTTAGCGTGTCTGAAAGACAATGCCTCTTTGTATTCATCAGGTATGATTTCATCAAATGTTTCGGCATTGTTTTCTTCTGCATATATTTTCCAGGCCGCGTTGTCGAGTGCCACCATAGAGCTTAAGGAAAATGTTAATCGCAGATCATTTCTACCACTAATTTTCTTTCCGTATTCAAATACATCATCCAGAATTGCTTCCTGCAGATCAACCGGCGTTGTAAACCGAATACCTTTTATCTTTTGCAGGGCATATTCGAGCGACATATGCAAAAGCATATTGCCGGCCGTTTCCGTATGGGCAAGAAATGCGTCGATATCGCTCCAGGCCAGGCATTGTGTCATGAGCCCGGCATGTCGTCTACCCGACGAGCTTTCCAGCAGCGCAGTGCTTACCCAGAATTCATTCTGATAAATACCCTTAAAACCAAAAGGCCTGATCAACTGTTCACGTTCAAACTCGGAGTCAACATGCGTGATAGTAATCTTCTTGTTCATATTTTATCTTTTCGAGTTAAACCTTGCATCTATGGAGTGGGATCAACGCCGCATCCATTGGGCTCGAATTCATTCTTTTAGTTCCAACGAATTATATATTTGTAAAAAGTAATTTCCAAACTCAGTTAAAGCTCTCACTTCCAAAGTGCGGGGCCTCGGAAGCTGGATGTCTAATGCCTGAACCATTACCGAAGGTCTTGCCGAAAGCACGATAACGCGATCCGAAAGAAAGAGGGCTTCATTGATATCATGCGTCACAAAAAGAACCGTTTTTCGGGACTCGGTCCAGATACGGAGAAGTTCCAGATTCATACGTTCCCTGGTGATCGCATCTAACGCCCCGAAAGGTTCATCCATGAGAAGAAGCTTGGGGTCATGAATAAGGGCGCGCGCAATCGAAACCCTTTGCTGCATCCCACCGGAAAGCTCATTAGGGTAACTGTCCATAAAATCTCGCAGGCCGACAAGCTCCAACAGTTCTTCGGCCTTCTGTTTCATGGAACTGCGATCATTTTTTAGAATCTCAATCGGCAGAAGTACATTATCAAGAACTTTGCGCCACTGCAGAAGCGAAGCTGTTTGAAAAACGAAACCGACTTCTCTGGTTGGATCAAACTGCTTTTCATTCACGTCAATCTCCCCCGAACTTTTGGTGACAAGCCCGGCCACAATTTTTAACACTGTCGTTTTTCCGCAGCCGGATGGCCCCACGATGGAAACAAACTCTCCGGGATGCACGTCGAAACTTACATTACTCAAAGCCTCTATTTCACCTTCTCGTGTTTTGAAGACTTTCCTTAAATTTCGAATTGAAAGCAGCGGTTGTCCCTTTTCCACAAGATATCCTCTTTAGATGCACAGAAATTAATATCAACTTCTCGTGGGAGTGGCTCCGCTCCCACAGAGATAACACCACAATTTAAGCTAATGACCTTGCGTTTTAGATTACAAAAACTTCGTCAATGGGAGAACAGAAGGTTGACTTACCTCCCACGCTCCCATTCACATATTACTACCTGTCTATTGAAATCACATCATGATTGCACATGATTTATGCCATAGCCAGATTGAATATTTTAGGAATGCTATCGCATTTAGATAGAAAAGGCAGAGCGAAGCGATACCATAAATCTTTCCGCCTCCGGCGGATCAATCTTCAATCTTCAATTCCGGCTTATCCGGGTTGGGATTACAGTTATCACCTTATCTTAGTCCTGAAGTTTAAAAGGTGGATCCGGCAAAAATTCAGAGGTGTAAGCGTCTTCCGGCTTAAAATTGACCTTCACGCCCAAATATTTATCCACAATGTTGATGGTATCCGCCATTTTTCCGGGATCAATATAGCCGATACCATGCCGGCGATAGCGGTCGGTCTTGAAAAACTCCAACATCAGCTTCAGGTTGGCAACAAAATCGGTTTGATTAATGGGGTGATATTCAGACAGGATCGCAATCGCCCCCTCGGGATCTTTGACCGTAAAATCCCATCCTCTGTAGGCAGCCTTCAAAAATTTCTTTACCATGGCCGGGTTTTTAGCAATGACATCATTGCGAACAACTAAAGAATGCGCGTACGCATTGAATCCGTAATCCGACCACAGAAAATTACCGAGTTGATCCGCAGGAATCGCTTTTTCCATAAAAGGTTTGCCGGTATACAGCTCAAAAACGGCATCCGCTTTTTTAGTCGCCAGAGAAGCAACCTTGGCCGCCGGTTCAATATTGATAAATTTTACACTGCCCGGATCTATCCCGATCTGTTTTGCAAATGCCGGCCACATCACCTTGTGCCCATCGGCGGCTGGAACAGCGACCGTTCTTCCGGCAATGTCTTGTGGCTTTTTGATTCCACTGTCCTTCCAGAAAAACATACTATTCGGATGTTTGTCAAAAATGATGCCAACGATTTTGATGTCAGCCCCCTGGGCAATTCCCTTAATAGGGACCGGCGCATCGGCGATACCGATATGGGCTTTCTTGGCATCTAGAACTTTTACCGTGTAGCCCGATCCCTGTCCCAGAATAATATTCACATCCAGTCCTTCTTCTTTAAACCATCCCTTTTTCAAGGCAACAAAATAGGCGGCATGGGCGCCGGAGATTTTCCAATTCAATTGAAAATCGACCTTGTCCACGGCCGCCGCATTCCCCGCGGACATAACCGTTAACACCGTCAGAATCATGAAAAATACGACCAGTTTCACTCTCATAACTTCCTCCTTTCAAGGTGTTGGAACCTCTTTTCAGTTGGTGGATAACGAACAATGAATTTTTGCTCTGTAAACCCTTTTTACAGCTTTTGCGATTGATGTTACATAGGTGACCCCGGAATATCGCCTGATTTACACTTGAAGCGTTTGAGACTGATACCAGGGCATCGAAATTTTTTCCACATAAGTGACCAGCCAGGCAAGAACGACGCCAATTACTGAAATCATAATGAGAGACCCAAATATGGGCGGTGTGTCCATAGTGAATTGGGAGTTAATAATGATATATCCTAAGCCCCGGTCTGAAGCGATAAACTCACCAACAATAGCGCCTACCACGCACATGGTTGAACAGATTTTTAATCCAGTAAAAAGATAGGGAAGAGAATTTGGTATTCGAATTTTTATGAAAACCTGCCATTTTGACGCATGAAGATAGCGAACCAAATCCAGCAGGTCTTCATCTATCTCATTAAGTCCGACTGCCACATTGATGACAACCGGGAAAAAGGAAATAAGAAACGCGATAAAAACATTGGTAAAGAGGCCGTATCCGAACCACAGAGTTATGATAGGTGCTACTGCTATGGTAGGAAGAGAATTAATAAAAACAAAGATCGGCAGCATCAAATCATTCATGAGCCTCGACCAGGTCATGATGATAGCAATGGCGATTCCGACACAACTGGTAATCACAAAGCTGACTAACACCTCATATATTGTGGCACGTATATGCACCGACCAATTATAATTGGCATCCGGTTGAGTCAGAAATATATGTTCAAACGTAGACAAAGGAGATGGCAGGATAAACTCACGAATACTGAATATCATGACAGAGAACTGCCAAATCAATAAAAGAATCAGAATCACAAGCGGTGTCTGATAGTTTCTTTTTAAGATGTCAAAGATTTTATCCATCAAAATTCTTTCATCAAAGATTTTGTTTGCTTTTTTGCCATGGCATGACCCATTGTTCTAAAAGAGATATAAATCCAAAAAGTGATAAACCCAGTACCGAAATGAGAATCAGGCTGGCAAACATCGGCGGTGTGTCCATGAGTCCCTGAGCGCTCTTTAGTACAAAACCAAGCCCCTGAAACGAAGCAATAAACTCTCCGACTATCGCCCCGACAACGCAGAGCGTGGCGCTAATTTTAAAACCCGAAAAAATAAATGGCAGCGCATTCGGGAGCCGTATTTTAATTAAGACCTGCCACTTACTGGCATGAAGATAGCGAACCAGGTCCAACAAGTCTTCATCAACCGCGTTTAAACCGACAGCCGTATTGATGACAATCGGAAAGAAGGCAACCAGAAAGGCGATCATGACATTGGGAATAATGCCATATCCGAACCAAAGCAGAAAAAGAGGGGCTAAAGCTATCTTGGGTATGGAGTAGAAAAGCGTGATGATAGGCCTGATGATTTGCCCGAAAAAACGTGACCAGGTCATCACAACCGCCACTAAAATGCCCACAAGGGCGGTTACGGCAAAGCCAAGTAATATTTCAACCAGGGTGGTTCCAATATGTTTGAGCCAATCATACTGGGAGGCCAATTCCGGGATGAGAAGATAGGAGAATGTTGTAATCGGAGTCGGCAGAATAAACTCCTTGATACCAAAGATCATCACAACCAGCTGCCATATTAAAAGAAATATGAGGATAGCCAGCAGCTTTCTATAGTGATTTCTGACGACCGCACCTATTTTCCTCATCTCAACCTTTTTTATTGAATCCTGACCCGGATCCGCCTTTGGAGAATATGTTGCCACAAAGGCACCAAGACACAAACTGACTGTTGCGTGTTTCGCGTTACGGGTTACGGGTCTTAAACAGGATTGTTTCCCATTTTAACTCGCAACACGCAACTCGTAACATCATCTTTTATTGAGAACTGGCCTGGGGAAGCTTTCGATTTATTTCGTTTATACGATACCCAAATCCCGGCCCCTTTATCGATGATAGATCAACCATGCCCTTTTTGCGGCGATAAATCCCCGGGTGAACCTCTGCTTCAGCAAGTGAGGCCTCCGGATAGAATTGCATGGCATTTGTTTCCACCCCCATAATCGTACCTGCATAAGCAGTAAGCAGCAGGTGAGGAATCTGAGCCAGCATGGGATTGGTCAGGTCCTGAACCATGAGCGTCATCCCGTGGGCCTTGGCCCAGCACAGGCTTAAAAGAGCGCCGGTCTGGGTTTTGCAGGTTTTCAAAGCAACCCCGGTCCAGCCCAAGGTTCGGCCGAGCCTAATTAACCGCCAGTCATGAGCGCTCTCATCCATAAACAGTGGTTTGCGTGCAGAAACGCTGTGCACATCTATCTGGTGCTTCTCAAGATCGTAGGGAAACGGCTGCTCTACATACAAAATCATACCCCATATGCGCGGATATTCCTTGATGAGCCGATCCAGGATATTATTGACATAAGCCGGTTCGGTAACGGTACAATTAAAATCGGCACTAAGCCAGTCTACCCCATGATCGATGCCTATCTTGCCAACCTGCACGAGCCGGTCATAATCCCTGGATACATCATCGCCCCGTAATTTTATTTTCAGGCATTTCAGTCCATCCCGTTGAATCCAATCAGTTAACAACACCGGATACCCGTCATCGGGGGCTGTGTCATTCCATTCTGAAGAGAAAAGCCAGTCCAGTCCGCCAACTAGATGCCAGGCCATAAGCTGCTTAGGCACCGGTTTGACAAAAAAATCCTCAGGATATTTCCCGGCAAAGGACAGGTTGCTTTCCGGTGCAGGTACCAGATAATGAGACAGATCTTGATTCATAAATTGGGCATTGTAAGTCTGGTACACCGGTTTCTGGAGAAGGAGTCCATAGGCATCATGCAAGGCAATATCAAAAGCAGAACAACAGACCAAAGCCGCCAGCCAGGGCATCGGTTCTGAGCGTTTTCGCTTTGCATTGAATTCTTTAAGAAGCTGGGGAAGTACCTGATCTTGAAAGGCGTGGCCTAGTTCCAAAGGATGCCCGATCTGATCAAAATCCTCCCAGGCTGACGTCAGTTTTAGGGTGAAATCTTTCAATGCCGTATGACGCTCTTCGAAAGAAAGAGCGCTCGGCCAAACCCATTGGACCCCCAGTGGCGTCTCACCCCAACCTTCAGAGGAGCGACCGGATTGATCTTCCACCCGCATGCATACTCTTGCGCAGGTGACATATGTAACGGTCTCGGTTCCGAATTTTAACGGTACGCGTGTATCAACTGGCAGAAAATATACGCGCGCCTCTTTTGGGCTTATATCTGTTTTTTGGACCAATTTACTTTGCCTTATCAAGGGCTTCCCAGAGCGCAAGAAGACAATTTACCGCCAACGTACTACGGATGAATGGAATTTGATGCATCGTGTATCGGCTTCAGTAACAACCCAACATGTTGAAGCATCAAATTAGCAGACTCAGAGTTAACCAGATATCCAAAGCCGGTTTTTTTGTCAACATCGATTCTTTTTACGAAGGTGAGCCCTTCGATAGCTTTTAGCGTATATCACCGGTTTGCGCACAGGGTTAATTTTTACAGGTGGGTTTCAAGTAGATAATTTGGAAAGGTACTTATAGGGCGACATAACGAATAGTGCGCCGCCCTAGTGAAATAGACCACTCGTTTCACGGACAGGCAACCGGAATTTGACGGAAAACAAAGCCCGTCGGGAAAGTACCAATTCCGGCCGCAAAAGATTACCAGCCCCAGGTCAGATACTTGTGGATCGAGTCCGCCGCCTTGCGCCCGGCACCCATGGCCAGGATCACGGTGGCCGCTCCGGTGACAATGTCACCGCCGGCCCAGACGCCTTTTTTGGTGGTTTTGCCGTTTTCCGGATCGGCTTCGATATACCCCCATTTGTTCAGCTGCATGTCCGGGGTCGACTGGGTCAGCAGCGGGTTGGCCCCGGAGCCGACGGCGACGACACACAGGTCGCACTCCAGCTGAAATTCGGTGCCCTCGATGGGGATCGGTCGGCGGCGACCGGAATCGTCCGGCTCCCCCAGTTCCATTTTCAGGCATTCCATGCCGGTCAGACGCCCCTGATCGTTCCCATGATAGCGGATCGGATTGGTCAGCAGGAAGAACTCGATGCCCTCCTCCTCGGCATGGTGAATTTCGGCAATTCTGGCCGGCATCTCTTCCCGTGATCGGCGGTAAACGATGCGGACTTTTTCCGCACCCAGTCGCATGGCAGTTCGGGCGGAATCCATGGCAACGTTGCCGGCGCCCAGCACGACCACGTTTTTGCCCCTTGGTATCGGGGTATCGACTTCAGGGAAAAGATAGGCTTTCATCAGGTTGGCCCGGGTCAGGTATTCGTTGGCGGATAGAATACCGATCAGGTTTTCACCTGGAATATTCATAAAGCGCGGCAGACCGGCGCCGACGCCGATGTAAACGACATCATACCCTTCTTCTTCCAAAAGCTCATCCAGGGATACGGTTCTTCCCACCACGGCGTTGCATTCGACTTTAACGCCCAGACGTTCGAGAAAATTGACCTCCTGGGCCACAATATCTTTCGGCAGTCTGAATTCCGGAATTCCGTAAACCAGAACACCGCCGGACTTGTGAAATGCCTCCAGCACCGTCACAGCGTGTCCTTTGGCAATCAGATCACCGGCAACAGTCAGACCCGAGGGTCCGGAACCCACCACCGCAATTTTCTTACCGGTCGATTCGGCCACAGGCGGCAGGGCGCCGCTGCCGTGGGCCCTTTCATAATCGGCCGCAAACCGCTCCAGGTGGCCGATGGCGACCGGCTCGGCCTTTTTGCCGACGATGCATTTGCCTTCACACTGAATTTCCTGGGGACAGACCCGGCCGCAGACCGCCGGCAGGCTGTTTTTCTCCCAGAGTTTTCGGATGGATTTGGTAAATTCTCCGTCTTTGATGTATTGGATGAATGCGGGAATATCGATTTCCACCGGACACCCCAGAATGCAGGCCGGTTTTTTACATTGCAGGCATCGGCTCGCTTCTTCCATTGCCATTTCTGGCGTTAATCCCAGGGGAACCTCCTGGAAATTTCTGGCCCTGACCTCGGGTTCCTGCTCCGGCATCGAAACTCGGGGGATCTTTGCTTTCTTCGCCGCTTTTTCAGCCATGTGCTCCTCCACTTAAACGCAAATAATATCGATAAATATCACGCTAAGTACAACTTTAAAACCGCAACGGATGCAGTGACCTAACGGGCATAATCCGGTTTGAGCATGCAGTAGTCTTTGTAGCATCGCTGTTCATCCTCACAGTAAGCCTGAAGACGCAGCATCAGTTCGTCGTAGTCGACCTTGTGGCCGTCGAACTCCGGGCCGTGGACGCAAGCAAACCGGGTCCGGCCGCCCACCGTCACCCGGCATCCGCCGCACATACCGGTTCCGTCAACCATAATCGGGTTCAGGCTCACGATGGTTTTAACATCGTATTCGGCGGTCAGCTTGGACAAAAATTTCATCATCGGCACCGGGCCGATAGCCACCACCAGTTGGGTGTCTCCCTTGTCCAGCACATCTCTCAAGGCATCCGTCACAAACCCCTTGCGGCCATAGGATCCGTCATCGGTCGTGATCTGAAGTTCGTGGGAAACCATCCTCATCCTGTCTTCTAGAATAAGCAGATCTTTGCTGCGCGCGCCGAGAATCGTGGTAACGTGGTTGCCGACTTCTTTGAGCACCCGTGTAATCGGGTGCAGCACGGCGATACCGGTTCCCCCGCCGACACACACCACATTGCCGACTTTTTCAACCTCGGTCGGCTTGCCCAGGGGTCCGATGACATCCTGATAAACATCCCCGACCTTTAGGGTTTTAAAAAGAGCGGTCGACTTTCCCACGACCATATAGATGATGGTGATCGTCCCCTTTTCAGGGTCGATTTCCGCCATCGTCAAAGGGACGCGTTCACCTTCTTCATTGGCCTTTAAAATCACAAATTGTCCTGGCTTGGCTTTGCGGGCAATCCGGGGAACTTCAATTTCATTTAGAATAACCGTCCCATCTGCCATTTCTTCGCGTTTTACTATCTTGAACATCATAATCCTCCCAAACCCAAAATGGGTGTATTTTCCGTGCAACCGTCAAAAATCAATAATAACTGCTGCGAAATTCGTAAATGTTAATACAAGCATATACTCATTATCAAATCAACCCTCTAGTTGCTATTAACAAGTTATAATGTTAAACGCCATAGCGGTTTGATTAGTCGGATAAAATATTCCGGGACAGATCCGAACAAAATGATACTGGATGCTGGTCTGAAAAAAGGAATCGCTCTCAACCGTCCTATCCCTATGCCAATATACGGTCTGCGTAGCCGCTACGGCGTAATATACCGACGGAGTCGGCTCGCTCTATCGTTCATTAGAAAAAGGATGGAACACCTTAATTCAACCGGAATCCGGGAACCGGCATCCAGCATCCAGTAATCAGGATGTATCATACGCCCACTGGTTTAGTCGGGAAAGCAACGTATTTTTAACAAAATGTCGCGCTCAATACGTGCAGACAAAAAGACTGTAGCGGAGATTAGACATGAAAATATTCGACAGCCATTGCCACTTGGACGACCGCTCATATGAAAAGGATCGCGCAGACGTCATCCAGCGCGCCCAAAGGGCCGGTGTGTTCGGCATCATGATCGTCGGGGTTGATAACGGCAGCTCGCGCAAGGCCGTGGGGCTGGCCGAATCACATGCAGGGTGCCACGCCTCGGTCGGGGTGCACCCGCATGACGCCAAAGATTGCAGTGAGGATATAATAGACAAGTTGCAGCAGCTGGCCCAAAACCCGAACGTGCGTGCCTGGGGTGAAACCGGACTCGACTTTAATCGAATGTATTCGCCGCGGCCGGATCAGGAAAAATGGTTTATCCGCCAGCTGGAGATTGCCCGGGATCTTGACCTGCCGCTGATTTTTCACGAAAGGGACAGCAAAGGGCGTTTTTTCGAACTTCTCAAAGCACACACCCGACCGGGTATGAAAGGCGTGGTGCACTGTTTCAGTGGCAGTCGCAAAGAGCTCGAGCAGTACCTGGATCATGGCCTGTACATCGGCATCACCGGCATTCTGACCATAAAAGCCCGGGGAGCTGAGCTGCGCAACCTCGTGACCCGGATTCCGGCAGAGCGCATCCTGATAGAGACCGACGCGCCCTACCTGACACCGGCCCCTGAAAAAAACCGCACCCGCCGCAACGAACCGGCGTTTGTCAAAAGCGTGTTAATGAAACTGGCCGATGCGCGCGGCGAGCAGCCTGAAGAACTTGCACAAATCACATGGGACAACACATGCCGCTTGTATGGAATAGACACCTGATGCAAGAAATCGATATATCATTTCCGGTGCACAGAACATCCACACTATCTTAAGATTGCAAAATCATCAAATGGAAAACCCGGCGGAGATGTTAACCATTTAAACCGTAGAAGACTTTATAGCCGTGAACTTAACACTGTCAACTTTCCCTTGCACAATTTCGAGGTCTTCATTATTGGGGGGCGGTGTAAACTCTTCACCCGGACAACACGCCATTGCTTTGAGTTCTATGGGTGTGAGAGTATGACGGGACACTATCCGAATGTCAGTAAAGCCGGCTTTTTGCATCGTATGCCAGTAGCTCTCTTCATGGCTGGCTCCTCCCAAGCAGCCAGCCCATGTCAACTGAAAACGCTTTCGCAATTGAGGATCTATAATCTCAATTAATAAGATATCAGAAATAGCGAGACGACCACCGTGTTTGAGTATCCGGAAAGCTTCTTCATAGACTGCGTCTTTGTCAGGGCATAGATTGATAACGCAGTTAGATATAACCACATCAGCACACTCACCTGGAAGTTGCGACTCTCCCATATCCGCAACCCGGAGTTCAATGTCCCATTTTTGCAACCCAGAATCAATCACAGCTTTCTTTGCACGTTCAATCATTTGAGGAGCAAAATCTAGGCCAACGACTCTGCCTTCTTTCCCGACTTTGCGGGCAGCCAAAATGACATCGATCCCGCCGCCGCAACCGAAATCCACGACAACATCCCCCGGCTTAAGGTTCGCAAAACCGGTTGGATTGCCACATCCCCGGGAGAGATTGTGCGCTACCTCCGGGGCCAAGGAAGGCTCTTCTTGGCTATAAAGCCCTTGATCAACTGCATAGCCTGAACCAGGCTGTTGTTTACTCGGTCAACAGGAATCCTTGTTACCACCTGTTTCAGCGAATTTGTCATAACGTTCTTTTACAATTTGTTTGACATCGTCAGGTATCATTTTTCTAAACTCTTATTGATTTTAAGCTGCGATATTTCTAAAAATGGATCGCAATGGGACGACGGCCAGAACTATTTGGTAGTGGTTAAGACAGTAGTCTATGGGGTTGGTCAGAGGTCCTAACGCTTAGGCTGTTATATAGTTCGTCCTATACGATAATCCTGTCCACTCGGAACATCTCCATCTCGCCCTTTCCCTTGACAGGAAGAGCTCCTCTCGATTCACCATGACACGCATGAGCGATTCGCTCCCATACATCGCGGGTGACATTGACCGTGTTTACCAGGCCGTGGCTCTGCATGCGTGCAGCGGTGTTGACCGTATCGCCCCATAACCCGAAGAGGAACTTTCTGTGCCCGACCACGCCCGCAATGACCGGTCCAAAATGCACTCCAATGCGCACCTGCCATCGGGACGCCAGATGCTCCGCGGCCGTGATCATCTCCAAGCCGCATTTCACACAGTTCAGCGCTGAATTTTCTACATGATCAGTGAGTCCCCCGGCTGCCATGAACTCGTCGCCAATGGCATTGATCTTCTCCAGGCCATAATTCTCGGCCAGTCTCTCGAAGATTTCCGTCAATTTTCCCAGATTCGCAACGACTTCCTCGGGGCTGTGGCTTTCGCAGTAACGCGTGAATCCCACGATATCACAGAAGAGTACAGCAACCTCATCGTGGCGCCTCGGAATCACATGGTTTCTTTTTTTCAACTCTTCGGCGATTGTCTTGGGTAGGATAACGTCCAGCAATCCGTCGGAGCGCTTCTTTTCAGCCTCAATAGTCTTTAGATGCCCCTCGATTTGCCGCAGGTATAACTGCTCTTGGTCATACCACCTCTTCCGTTGCAGACAAGCGCCGATGCGCGCCTTTAAAAGAACCGGATCAAACGGTTTAAAGATATAGTCCTCTGCACCCTGCTCGATACAACGGACGACGCTACCCATATCATCCACAGCCGAGATCATGATCACGGGTATATGACGGGTGGCATGGTCGGACTTTAGCCGCTCCAGCACTTCGTAGCCGTCCATTTCCGGCATCATGATGTCCAGGAGAATCAAATCGGGAGTTTCGGCAAAGGTTTTCTCCAGGGCCTCCTTTCCATGGTAGGCACTGATCGTATCGTAATCGAGGTCTTCTAGATTCTGCTCCAGAAGGTCCACGTTAATCGGTTCATCGTCGACGATGAGGATTAGCGAGCGTTCGGTCATGATAAACTCCAGAAATCTCTCATATCCAGTGGTAAATCACTGATTCTTTCATGGTGCGGAGGATTCGAATCATAAGTACGGATGGCATTTTCATAGAGTCGATCCAATCTTGAATCCTGCAGGAAAGATCCGTTCGGCTTGCTCATGATTTTTCCCCATTTTACCTTCAATCCTTTTCCAGAAAATGTGCGATTTTCTCAAACAGACGGTCCTCCTCAATAGGCTTGCTAAGATAGTCGTCGCAACCACAGGCACGAGCCTTTTCTTCATCTCCGCGCATGGCATGGGCAGTGAGTGCTATAACGGGGATTCGTTTCAGATCGTCGCGCCCCTTGAGGATGCGTGTTGCCTCCCAGCCGTCCATGACCGGTAGCGACATATCCATCAGGATCAGGTCGGGATTTTCCTTCTCGGCCAACCTTATTGCTGCAGCGCCGTCTTCCGCGGTGAGCAGTTCATAGTCCTCCTCAAGCAGCTGCTCGAGCAGGTCCCGATTGATCTCCACGTCTTCCACGATGAGTATCTTTTTCATCAGCTCACCTGTTGGGCTGTGTGCCTTGATGCACTTCCAGTGAGTCCCGGAGTTCGTAGAGCAGCCTTTCCACCTCCAGATCCTGCTTATCGATTACCTTGATGGCCCGCTCCCGCAGCAGACTCTTTTCCTCTTCGGTGAGTGTCTTGGCCGTAATGACGACGACGGGGGTCTTGCGTCGAGCGGGATCTTGCTGCAGCCACTTGATCACCCCGAAGCCATCCATGCCCGGCATTAGCAGGTCGAGCAGGATGATGTCAGGTCTTTGTGCCGCAATCGCTGCTATAGCCTTCCGGCCGTCAGAGGCCGTTTCGATCTCAAAGGGTTGGTCTTTCAGTAATTGCCGCACCAAATCCACGATCCTGGGATCATCATCGACGATCAGGATACGGTTTCCCTATTTGGGAATCCGTTTCAGTGTGGCAAGAATGGCTTCGGCATCAAAAGGTTTGGAAAGGTAGTCAAATGCGCCAAGGTGAAACCCGCGCGCCTTTTGATCCACGATGGAGAGGATAATGATCGGGATGTCCCGGGTCACGGGGTCGGCTTTCAACTCGTAAAACACTTCCCACCCGTCCTTTTGCGGCATCATGATATCCAGGGTAATCGCGAGTGGCTTCATTTTGCGGGCCTTCCGCAGCCCTTCGTCTCCGCCAGCGGCCCCCAAAACGTTATAGCCGGATTCAGCGAGATTCTCGCGGAGAAGTTCGATCACGTTGGGGTCGTCGTCAATCGCCAACACAACGCGGCTTTTGTTCTGAGATGTGATGTTCGGCTCCCGGTCGGCCTTGTTCTCCGCAATCGTTGGCTGCCGGCTCGCTGGGAGCCGAACAGGGATGGCCAGGGTAAATGTCGATCCCTCTCCCTTCTTACTTTTGACGGATATGTCACCGCCCAGCAGGCGGGCCAGGTGGCGGCTGATGGAAAGGCCCAGGCCGGTACCCCCGTACCGGCGAGTGGTGCTGCTGTCCACCTGGCAGAATTCATCGAAGATCACCTCGATGGCTTTGGGTGCGATGCCGATCCCGGTATCCTCCACTGCAAGGTGTATACGGTCTTCTTCGCTGGTTGCTTTGACCCGAATTTGCCCTCGTTCGGTGAATTTCACCGCGTTGCTCAACAGGTTCACCAGCATCTGCTTTATTTTATCGGGATCAGTGAATATAATGGGCAATCCGGGTGTCACCTCCTTCACCAGTTCGAGCCGCTCCACCGCAACCAACGGCTCTATGGTTCGCAGACATACATCTATTAAGGGTTCCAACTCGAATTCGACGGGATGCACCTCCATCCTTCCGGCCTCGATCTTGGACAGGTCGAGGATGTCGTTGATCAACGCCAGAAGATGTTTTGAGCTGGTCAATATTTTGCCCAGATTCTCGAATTGCTTCTTCGGAAGGACACCCTTCGACCGGCGCGTCACCAGGCGGGTGAAGCCGATGATGGCATTCATCGGTGTGCGCAGCTCGTGGGACATGCTCGCCAGAAATTCCGATTTATGGCGGGAAGCGGCTTCCAGCTTGAGGTTGGTTTCCTGCAGTTCCTGGGTGCGCTCTTCCACCTCCGCCTCGCATTCCGCAGCATGCTGTCTGACCTGCTGGTATAGCCTGGCGTTCTCAATGGCGATGGCGGCCTGATCCGCCAGAGCGCTCAAGAGCTTTAAGTCCTCCCTGCGGAATTTACCCGGAGCCGGGCTGTGCACGTAGAGAACGCCGATCACCACCTCACGGGTTTTGAGCGGCACCACCACTGCCGAGCGGATGCCCGCTTTTTGGACGATCTCCAGAAAGGGACTATCCGGATATTCCTCCTGGTAGTTACCTAACATGACCGGCATGCCGGCGGCAGCCACGTGTCCGCCAAGCCCTTGGCCCGGTCTGAAACGCAATCCAGCGAGCGCCTGGGTGATCGCACCATTGTGGGCTTCCACGACGAACGTGTCACTGCCTTCCTGACGCAGCGCCAGCATGGCGACCTCCGCCCGCAGGAGATCCCGCGCACGCGTGACGATCAAATCCAACGTCGGTTCGAGGGTGACCTGCGCGATGATTTCCTGGCCGACCTCGTACAGCGTTGTAGTCTCCACCACTTTGCGTTGCAGCGCGGCCTCATTCTGTTCCAGGCTGATCGCCATGTCGTTGAAGGATTGCGCCAGGCGTCCAATCTCATCTCGGGAGTCACCCTCGACCGCGACGGAGCGCTCACCGGCAGCAATTAGGTTGGCAGCATTGGCCAGACGACGGATCGGATCGGTCAGCCGCTGTACCCGATTGATGGTGAGAAAAAGCGCGAAACCCAGGCTGAGTGCCGTGATGATCGCAAAGGTGCTGGCGATCACCGCCTTGGTACTTTGGAAGTCTTCCAATGGGTAGGCAAAATCGAGCACCACTGCTCCCAGAAAGGCTGGTGCATGGTTACCGATGCCCGTTTGATATACCGGCATGGCGTAGACCATCACAGGCCCGATCGGCGACAGGTAAGTCTCACCGACCCCCAGGTGCTTTACGGCGGTGAAGAAAGGGGTATCGGCAACCTTACCACGGACGCTGTCGATCTGGCCCTCAACGATCTTGGCGGCTTCCTCCCCGTGACGGTCGATGAAGCGAATTTGCGGGTAAACCAGCTCGATGCTGTTACTGCGGTCGGCAAAACGCTTTAGCGAATGTTCCAGCTGGCGTCGATAGACTTCGGCCTCTTCGGTGAGGCCGTAGATCTGGTTATTGAAGTAGTTGCGTATGGTGGGGTTTTCGGCGATGGTGCGGAGATCATTTTCCCGTTGTTTGAGATACCGGCTGCTCGTCTTGGCCGCCTCGCGACTCGCTGTAATGAATCCTACCGTTGCCAGGATCAGCATGGGGATGACGATCAGGGGAAGAATGATCGCCAACATTTTATTTTGGATGCTGAGGTCCCGCAATGACCGCATCCGTTTCGTACCCATCTATGGCTCCTTTTTGCACTGAGGTGCCCCTCACAAATTTGCCTACCCGCAGCCGAAATCACTGAGCAGGGCTTCAGGAGCGAGCGGATCTCCCCAATTTCCGCAGGCTTCGATACAGCCTTAATGCCCAGCAAGGCGCATTTTTACCTGGCGGTGCAAACCGCTGCCATACATTCCGTAGACTCCTCTTATTTGTGTATGGCGGCCTTCTGCTTCCGCATTGACCAGTGTTGATCTGTCACTGAGGTCTCGGCGAGGTTAAGAATCGTCGTTACATAGGGTACAAATTCCACAGTTTTGTTCACTTCATAAAGCTGAATCGGGTTGTACAGGAAGAGAAAATAAGCCTGTTCGGAAGTATGTTGTTCCATTTGTCGGGTCCACGCCTGCTGTTTTTCCACATCCACCGTACTTAAAACCTGTTCATAGAGCTGGCGGAGTTCCGGTTGCTCGTTGACCCAATCATAAGGACCATCAAGAGCCAAATAATGATAGAAGCCTAGAACCGGGAAATTCATGGAATCATAAAAAGCCATCAGGGCAATATCCCAGGTCTGTTCTTTGGCAGGTCGGTCCAAATCGCTTAGGAAAACTTTCCGATTATAGTTCACAGAATCTAGAGTCTGCAGATCTACCTGTAACCCGACCTGTTCCAGCATTTTACCGACGACCGTAGCCTGACTGACCAAATCCTCGGAGGCAATCAGGGTAATAGATAATTTGCCGGAATAACCCGCCTCCCGAAGTAGTTGACGTGCTTTGGTCGGATCAAAAAGGTAAGGAGAAAGGTTAGGATTATATCCAAACGCATGACTCGGGAGCAACGCCGGGACGATTTCTCCATTCCCCTTGGTCGCGTACCGAATGAGATTCTCTCGGTTGATGGCCAAATTCATAGCCTGCCTTAATCGTACATCCATCCAGGGACTTCCTTCTCTTCGCATATTGAACATACCAAACACGGTCATGAGAGCCCCTCGGTTTTTTATTACTTTGGCAAAGGGACTCTGGGCCACCCGTAGGGTATCCAAGGGACTTAGCTCACTGACCAGATCTACCCGTCCCACACCAGTCTTCGCTATCTCTACCGCTTCTTTCTGGCCTATCGTATTGTCAAAGATAATCCGTTTCAGATGAGGAAACCGGTTCTTATCCCAATAGTCCGTATTGGCCTCTAACACGACTTGGTCCGTGCGCTTATCAGGTATGGAGAATCCTTCTACGAGTTTATAAGGACCCGTGCCCCACGGGCCGGCTTTGCGGATAATTCACCAGTGTTTCTCCCCCCAGCCGAGCTCTCGATAGAACTGTCGGTTACTTATATGCATGATGCTCAGCTTGGCCAGCGCCCCACCGTCGGGTTCAGAAAAGATAAATCGGATGGTATACGGATCGATGATCTCCAGTCTTGATCCCGGTTCGAAGTTTAAAAAGACCCCATCGGAGTGTGGCTGTTTCAGCCGGATATTATCTTCCCAGTTAAGCTTGACAATCTCCGCATTGAAGTGCTCCCCGTTATGGAAGGTCACCCCTTGGCGGAGTTGCATTTCCAACGTGCGGTCGTCCAGCCACTGCCAACTGGTGGCCAGTCCAGGGACCAGCGTGCCGTTCTTGTCAACCTCGATGAGGTGTTCTAAGACGTTCATCGTAATCCATGCCCAGTTCAGGGGATGTTTATCCACGATCCGCAGTTCTCCGCGAGGAGTTGGGGGCTCTTGTCCAATACTGTATGCCCCCCATCCGACAATGATGAGGGTGAAGACTATGCTATTAATGGTTAGTTTTTTCATGATTGAAACTCCATGGTTGTTATGCTAGTCATTTCAAATACAATACTTAACAATGAATAGGATAATAGGAAGACCAATTCTGGTTTCAGTAAGAAGGTGGGTGCTTCGGGTGAGATAATAGATCCAAAAAGGAATTCCTGCTCAAATCTTAAATACAATTATTCTCATTGTCAATGGTGGTAATAACTTTCAAGATATTTTTGTGGATTCCATTTTAGAGGGATAGCTTAAGACTGGTCATGGATTTTAAACATCGCAGCAAGTTCTATATGGGCTATTATGAGCCTCGATATGGCATTCGCATCACCATCTATTGACAATAGGGATTCGCAGATTTAGGGATTGAAGAACTGAGAATGATTACCGGATCTTGCGACTTCAATAAATCTGAATATTATGATTTTATACAAATTCAGCAAAAATGAGGAGACGGACAAATAAGATGCACCATCAAGAAGCGCCTGCAATGAGGCGCAACGTCATACTTCTTTCATTGAGCCAGGGTTTTATGATAACAGGTTCATCCCTAGTGCTCGCGTCATCTCCATTAATCGGAAAAGCGCTATCCGGGGAAAAATCACTGGCAACTCTGCCTTTTGCGCTGCTGTTTTTAGCTCAGATGACATCCACTGTGCCGGCTTCCATGTTTATGGGCAGAGTCGGACGCCGGTTGGGGTTTATGACCGGTGCCATGTTCGGGTTAGCCGGAGCGGTGGTCACCACCGTCGGCGTTCTTAACGGCAACTTCGGCATCTTCTGTGTCGGCACCACATTGATCGGGGTGTTCAACGGCTTTGGACAGTACTATCGCTTCGCTGCCGCTGACGTAGCTTCGAAAAAATTCCGAAGTCGCGCCATTTCTTATGTTCTGGCCGGCGGTCTTATTGCAGCTTTTGCGGGGCCGAATCTGGCCAACTGGTCCCGGCGATTGCTGTCCCAGGAATTTGCAGGAAGTTATGCCAGCCTGATCGTAATATATCTAGTTTCTTTTGCCATTGCCGTGCTTTTAAAAATTCCACACAAGGCCCTAGCGTCATCCACCGAAAACGGACGCCCCTTGTTGGTTATTGCTCGTCAGCGTGCCTATTTTGTGGCGGTCGCCAGCGCTATGGTCGGTTATGGTGTAATGAACTTCATCATGGTCGCGACACCCTTGGCAATGCAGAGTTATGCGCACCGATTTTCAGACACGGCCTTTGTGATCCAATGGCATTTATTTGGCATGTTCGCGCCGTCTTTTTTTACCGGACATTTGATTCGACGCTTCGGTATGTCCAATATCATGCTGACCGGCATTCTGATTTTGGGATTGTGCATCGGGGTAAATGTTGCCGGTACTACCGTCATGCATTTTTGGGTGGCGCTGTTTTCCCTGGGCCTGGGATGGAATTTTCTATTCGTTGGCGCAACCACGTTGCTCACCGAGACCTATTCCTTCAACGAAAAAGCAAAAGCCCAGGCCCTGAACGATTTTATCGTTTTTGGCACCGTCACCCTCACGTCATTCAGCTCCGGTGCCGTCCAGCACACCCTGGGGTGGGAAACTGTAAATTTAGGTGTTATCCCTTTCTTGGTACTTATTGTATTTGCCAACCTGTGGTTGCGAAGGAAACCTCACACACTGTAAGGTGGAGAATTGAAAATTGAAGATTGAAGATTTGTGGATGTCGCTTCACTCCGTCATTTTTGAAAAGGGTCATTAGACCCTGAGGTCCTCGAAGGGAGGCTCATGACGGGCAGAATTCCTTTCCGCCTGGGGACACAATCCCGCTCTCAGCAGGACTGAGAGCCTAATAGCATAGCGGATCCTCCTAACCCGTTAAGATCACTATATTTCCAATGTGCTTTTTAGCCAGAAACTCTTCTTGCGCTTTCTTGATGTCGCTTATTGTAAATTCCCTGGCCAGTAGAGGATGAATTTCACCATTTTCGATGTAGCCAACGAGATCTTCAAATATCCCAACCGGCATTACGGTAGCACCGTGCATTTCAAGATCTTTCAAGTATAGGGTGCGCAAATCCAGCTCAACAATAGGTCCGGCGATAGCCCCTGAAGTGACGTAGCGTCCACCCCGGCACAAAAGATTAAAACAAATTGAAAAACTAGTGCCCCCGACGACATCGGCGATGACATCGACTTCACCACCCGGCAAAATTTCCCGAATTTGATGCTCAAGGTCTTTTTGGTTTCGATCCATGACTGCGTCGGCTCCCAATTCTCGAATTGCATCCAGTTTTGCCTTGCTGGTAATAGCCAATACCCATGCCCCTCGCCTTTTCGCTAACTGTACCAGGGCTGAACCTACCCCGCCAGACGCGCCCGGGATAGCGATTTTATCGCCTTCACTGAGTCGGACACGATGCAGCATATGTTCTCCAGTCGAATAAGAGCAGGGAAAGGTCGCCAGTTCAGCATCAGTTAACTCGGATTTTATCAAGAAAGCATTTTCGGCGGGCACGGTTGTATATTGAGCAAAGCCCCCGTCACGCTCGCTGCCAAGATAGGCTGCCAGATTCCGATTCCCCGGATTTGATGGATCACGCAACCAGGGGTCAACAAGAACACGTTCTCCGATCCGTTCTGAAGAAACATCATCACCCACCGCCACAATACAACCGGCAACATCAGCACCTTGAATGCGCGGAAAGACAACCGCACTCCCTCCCCAGGTGGCATCTACTTCTGATAGCTGTCCCAGGCCATCCGAGCCGCCTGATGAGGTTGTTCCGTTGCTGACCGATTTTGAGTACCAACCTATCCGGGTGTTGATATCCGTGTTGTTCATTCCGCAGGCACCCACGTTGATGAGCACTTCGTTCGCTTTTGGTTTAGGCACAGGAATATCATCACGAACGATTAATTTTTCTAGTCCCCCGTGTCCCGTGAGAACCGCCGCTGTCATATAATTCGGAAGGGCCATTTTACTTTCTCCCTTTTTCTGTCCTCCTTAGCATTGTTCAGCAGGCTGCATTATTGGAAGAAGGCTTTATGTCAAAAAAACTCGGTCAAGATTTAATATTTTCCGCGTGGCAACATCTGCGATAAGCAGAAATAAAAACGCCAGAACTAAATAAATCCAAAGAGGCGTCACGGATTCTTTTGAACCGGAATGTCCGGTAAAAAGATCGGTGGGAACCGTGTTGATGGACAGTACCCGCCCATTTGTAGTAGAGGCCAGGTTCTCCAATAATTGCATATTCACACCGGTGCGATTGAATTCCTCGGTATGGGCAATACCAAAACCAAATACTTGGGAAATATCCGCATAGACGTTTTGGTTGCCAAAAATACTAAAAAAATAAGCACCTATTTCTTCTGCAGGAAATACAGATTCATATCTTCCAGGCGCTATCTGGTCTAGCAAAAAAGTTTGGTCCTGTCCGGATGGTAACAGCACGTTAACGTTTAGATCCAGATGATTCACAAATTGGTTTTGATCGGTGGTAATATCAACCGTAAATGTCCCCTTTTCACCGTTGCGGTCAATGGTTGTAAGATACCTTTTTGGCGCTACTTTACGTTGGGTCCATTTTAACATTTGGGATGTGAACTTGCCGTAGTGCTCCCATAAAACCCAGTCTTTTCCCCAGCGATTGGAAAGATCGGAAGTAAAGGCAACACTGCGGCCCAGGCCGTATTGCCATGCCGCCAGCAAGGGGCCCTGGGCAGTTTCAATCAATACGCTGGCCCCCGGTTTTGGATAGGTGACTACCTGACCATAAATTACCGGCAAATCAACCGCATTAATGCCTTGCAGCATTTCATCGGGCATTCTTATAGAAGGCTGCATGGTCTTTTCGGTGATAATTTTTTTGTTGATAATTTTGGTTTCGCCGGCAAATATTTTCGGTATGCGATCAGGGTCATCTGTATAGTAGGCTCTCCCGTTGCCCCATTCGGCGATCGACTGCATTAATGCGACATGGGACCCTTTGCCGATAGATACAGTTGAAATTGAAATACCGGATGCCCTGATGGATTGAACAAGCGATTGAAAATCCGCCTCTTCGGTTTCCCCATCCGACAGGACGATCACATGTTTTCTGGTGGTGGTGACCTCTTTAAAAACCCTATGGACGTCTTTTAATGCGGGATACAGATCGGTACCGCCGCCTTCCATTACCTGAGACAGTTTATCGGCTATTTTCTGTCTCTCATTGGCCTTAGTTATCGGAACGATCCATTCGAATTCCGAATCAAATGTCACAATGCCTATGTTATCTATGGGGTTTAACATTTCGATGGAGGAAAACGCTGCAATTTTTGCCATTTCGAGTTTTGTTTTGTCATTATAACTGCTCGCCATACTGGATGATTTATCTATAACAAAAATAAGATGCAATTCTGATAACTTGATATCCGTGGGCACATCCATATACACCGGCAGTGCCTTCTCTACGGGTGTTTTTTTATAATACCCTGCTCCAAAGCTCTTGTCGCCGCCGATCATAACCAGGCCCCCGCCCATATCTTTTACATATTTTTCAAACTGTTCCATTGTCGCAAACGAGATGGACCGCCCCGAGATATTATCAAGAATGACGGCGTTATAATCAACAAATTCATGCATAGCGCCCGAAATATCTTTAATATGTTTGCGGTCAAGATCCAGTCCCTGTACCTTCAATGTTTCAGCCAGATGCGCTGAGCTACCGCTTTCATCTGTCAGATATAAGATGCGTGACTTTTGGGTGCCCCTGGTAAATGAGATTCCTTCATTGTTTTGGAAAAAGGTATCTTCGGAAGAATTTAATATGGCCTTGTACATATATAGTCCCGGTTCAATCAGTGTATCGGCAAAGGTAAGTATATTGATCCCGGCTTGCAGCGCCACGGGTTGCTGGGCCATTAGGCTCTCATTTCGAACCAAAATAAGTTCACCGCGATTTTCGGTTGAACTGATCACCACCAACTTGATTTCAAAAGGAGTCTCCAGAGCAACATGTGACGGGGTTTCTAAGGTTTTAATAAACGCTTCGTTATTGCCAAACCAGGTAGCCAGCGGTACCGGGTAAATCTCAATTCCAAGAGATGCGGCCAGATAAGCCATATCCGGCGAACGCTGTAAATTCTCATTGCCGTCGCTAATTACCACAATTTTATTTTTCCCCTTTTGCGGTAGTTTTCCGATAGCAAGCTGCATTGCAGCATATATATTGGTGTGGTTCGGGTTGATATCCGACTTAATGCTCAGGGAATCAAATTCGTTTCTCAAGGATATTTCTAAAGAGGGGTGCTTTCCAAATACAATTAAGCCGGCTTGATCTTCGCTTTTCATTTCGGCAGATGCATTTTTAATGAATGTTTCGGCCGCTAGCTTCTGATCCCCGGGAATGCTTTCCGATACATCCAGACAGAAGAAAACATTGACCTGATCGGATTGACTCAATATTTGGGGGTCGGAGAGAGCGAGCACTAAAACAACTATAAGCAACGATCGCAGACCACCAACGATTAATCTTTGCCCGGGCGATCTCCCTTTCGCAAATAATCGGTTCATCATAAACCAGATGAGCGGTATCAAAAGCAAAAGGATGAGATATATCGGCTGGTTAAAAACAAACGGCATATATTGGATCATGTTTAAAGTTATATCTTCGCAATCCCTTAGGCCCTATTTATTGAATTCACATCATGTTTGCGCAGGATTTATGTTTCTATAACCTAATTTTTACTTTTTCATTAAGAAGTTAAATAAAATAGATAGAATGTCACAAATCTTCAATCTTCGATCTTCATTTCCGGCTTGGCCGGGTTGGGCTTTACCCCATCTTCAGCCACAGATACCATTCAATCATCATTACCGCACAGCCGATAAGTAGAAATATTGTCCATAAAGGATGCTGAACGGAAATCTCCTCTGAAATCGAAGAGCCATCGGGTTCAATAGGTAGTTGATCAATGGATGCCCTGGTTATGTTCGATTCGGATTCATCGGCGAGATTTACGGTAAAATAGCGCTGCTTGTCATTTTCAGATATCGAGTAAATGCCGACCTTTTGGGTATGGGTATACTTGTAGGGATTCACTGTGGCTCGGTGCTTTTCCCATTTTTCCTGTGGCGCCCGTGTATAAAAAGTTTCTGTATTTGGATTCAAATAGATATCAAAAGGATCTCCGGCGCGGGTTTGTAAGATTGAAAATTCGAGCTTATGCGGGTTGAGCCAATTGATAATGTTGCTCATCATAACCGGAAAGGCGACTTTTAGGGGAAGATCGGATTGTGTAAAATCAAAGCCCACAACAACGGCGCGCAAACCGCCTTCTTCATAAGTATACATCATTCCGGTTTGAGTTGACTCAATTACTGGTTGCAATCGTTTATCCGCCTGAAGTTTAGTAGCCTGTTCAACAATCAGCCCAGCTAGATTTACATTTGCCATCAACGGGTTTTTGCGATCCCAATCCAAATTTTTAAGCATACGAACCTGGCCGGTTTTTACAATAGGTACAGACGGAGAATAGGAATCAATCAGAAGAAAATTACCTTTGTCTGTTTTCGGAAAATCCATGCGGTCAACAATGACAATGTCGTGGCGCGCGGTTTGTTCATACCAGGAAGAAGCTATAATTTCGTTGACTGAATTTACTTTAAAATTCGGGTAGGCTTCGAGAAGTTTTTCTAAAAAGTAGTTACCTTTTGATACCAATAAAACCCAAATGTCCTTAGATGCATTCAGAGATAAGAATGCGTGATTATCGATCGAAAAATCGTCATCAATTTCAAGCAGCACTTTGGCAATACCGGTGAGAAGACCCGAATACGGTAAGATGAGCAGTCTTTTCTCCTGCGCTTTGAATACGATGGGGCTGTCGTATATGATGGCATTGTCAATAGACAGACGGACAGGGCACTCGAACGGAGAAGGATTGAAATTTTTAATTTCCAGCATGATTTCATATTTATCATTATGGTCGACTTCCTGCCGAAATTCAAATTTCGTAATCCCGATGTTGTGCTCCCCGCCGGAAACGATGATCGGTTTGATTTTAGGATGATTTTTAACCAGCGCAGAAATGGCACCACCGGCGCCATCGGTAATTAGATAAAGGAGATCCTCCATCGAGGGATCAACAAAGGAAAGGGCCAGGTAAATGGCTTGCTCCAAATCACCGGATGCATCCGAAGGCTTGAGGTCTCTGACAAGACGTTTTGCCTGACTCGAATTATCCAAAAATCCTGTCTTGACGAGTGGTTTATTTCCGGCCGCCACAATCAGGATTTTTTGATCTTGATCACGCTGTTCAATCAATTCAAGCGCCTTCTCTTTAGCCATGTCAAAGCGCATACCGAATCCTGCCTTCGTTTTCATGCTGGCGCTCGTATCGATGACGAGAATTATATTTCCTTTTTTTGAAGCGAAATACATCCAGGTGGGTTTGGCCAGCGCCAGTGCCGCAAAGATGACGATGAAAATCTGTAATAAAAGTGGCAAATTCTTTTTCAGGCGTTCAAATGTCAAATGGCTACTGCGTTCCTTTAACACCTCTTGCCACAAGAAAAGGTTAGTTACATGTATCTGCCTGGGCTTTGGTTTTAAGGTATGGATAAGGATGAGGATTGGGATCAGACCCAACGTTATAAGCATTCCGGGGTTTAGAAATTGCATGGGCGCCTTACGCAAATGTTATGCTATCGAAACAGTGCACCTTTTGATAAATAATTCGTTAAAAGATCTTCAAACGGAACTCGCGTGTCGCATAAAAAATAGTTGATACCATAGTGGCCGCAATAGCTTTTAATTTTGGAAATAAATGCATCAATCTTTTTTCGGTAAAGCGTCAGCACTTGCTTATCCACGAATGTCACCTTATTATCGCCAGTCTCGGCTTCATGGAGTAAAAGATGCCCGGTCTTGGACCAAAAAAGTTCTTCATGGTCGAGCACGTGGATTAAATTGATATCGAAATTTCTGTAAGCCAATGCCTTCAATCCGTCTTCATAACCTTTGGGATCAAATAGATCACTTAAAATGATGGCTATCCCGGGATTTTTACAGATAGATGCGTAATCCGCCAAACACCCATTCACATTTGTTTGATCAGAAGGTTTGTGGGTTAATAAAAATTTAAGCACCTCCGGGTATTGCTTTTTACCACGGGTCGGTGCTTTGACGGCCACTATTTTATCGTTAAACGCCATAAAGCCGGTTTTGTCCAAATTGGATAAACAGATATAACTTCAGGACACCTTACCTCTGGGAAGAATAACTGACACCTTTGGCTTAATTGGGGGATGTATATCCCCCGAGTTCGTAGACCAGTCGCAAATCTGTTCCGGGATATTTTTCTTCGGC
>Ga0126332_10000170_pt1 | contig 26451 bp, 20 predicted proteins | sample InaspJWI42metaG_FD_94482 | JGI IMG/M metagenome (GOLD analysis project Ga0126332, IMG submission 94482) | Marine gutless worms symbiont microbial communities from Oahu, Hawaii - Inanidrilus sp. 2 OAHU.JWI-42 metaG | ecosystem: Host-associated > Annelida > Digestive system > Unclassified...
ATGCATTTTTTCACCGCTCCGAAGATGGAATGGTAGCGGTGGTCGCCCGTCACCGCCAGGCACTTTTTGCCGCCTTTGCGCACACAGTCGATTCTGCCCCCCATCTGTTTGGGATAACGATAATACCAGCACCGGTTCTCCTGGCAAATGTTTCCGGCCAGCGTCCCCAGATTTCTGAGCAAAGGCGAGGCCGTCCTGAAAGCGGCTTCTGCCAGGACTGGAACCCGGTCTTTGATAATGGCAGATTCAGCAATATCGGTCAGGGTCGTCAAAGCGCCGATCTTCAACATCTCGGTTTCCGGCTTAATGTCGCTCAAACCGGAAACCGACTTCAAATTGATGATCGCCTGGGGCTGATCAGGCCAGATTCCATCCCGCAGGCAACCCAACAGGTCGGTACCTCCGGCTATGACAAAAGCTTTGCCATCGTAATGTTGAAGCGCTGCAATGGCTTCGGAGACTGTGGTTGCTTGGATGTGTTCAAATTTTCTCATTTTTTCTTACCCTTTATTTTTCCCAATGCCTTGAGAATCTTGTCCGGCGTAAACGGCGTGTCCTTTATGCGAACGCCAATGGCGTTGTAAATGGCGTTGGAAAATGCCGCCAGCGTAGGACAGGCGGCACCCTCCCCGCAGGCCGTGGCCCCAAAAGGATGGGTTGGATCTCCGGGCTTTTCGATAACAACCGGGGTCACTTCGGCATCAAAGATGGAAGCCGGTCTGTACTCGATCCAATTACCGTTTAGCAGTCGACCGCTCTTTCGATCGACGATACACTCACTGCCCAGGATCGCATTTTCTACGCCGTGACGTGCGTTTAAAAACTGACCCTCGACGATCTTCGGGTTCAGGGCCCGGCCGACATTCTGGGCAACGACCACCCGCACGTTCTTGATCTCGCCAGTTTCGGTGTCTACTTCCAATGACACGAATTGAGCGCCCTTCTCTTTGGGTATGTAAAGACTTTCCGGGTTACCGTCTTTCAGACAATGCGGGTGCGGAGATTCGTTCGTATAGTAACCGACCACCTCGTGATGGCCTCCGTAAATCCCCAGGGGACCGAAGGCATCAGCAAAGCTTACCCTTTTTTCCGGATCGGACTTGGCGAATATGACGGCGTCTTTGATATCCAGATCACCGGAATCGATGCCCAGTTTGGCAGACGCTAAATCTAAAACTTTTTGCCGTGCCTCCATGGCTGCCTCATGGGTTGCCCATCCCTGAATCCAGGTTCCACAGCTATTGGCCGTGATGGTGGCCCAGGGGGTGGAATCGGTGTCATGGCAGATAATACCGACATTTTCATAGGGAATGCCGAGCACTTCAGCAACGATCTGACATTGCACCGTGTGCTGACCCTGGCCAAGATCCGCCAGCGCACAACATAAATTAGCAGTGGCGTCGGGAAAAGCTTTCACGATGGCAGAGGTGGAATTGCCCGGACCAGGCCGACCGGCGCCCATGCAGAAGATGGCAACACCCAAGCCCTGTCTTATTCGGCCTTTTTTCTGACCGGGCGGTTGCCACTGATTTTTCCAGTTCACTTGTGCAGCCCCGGCATTTAAACACTCTGTGATGCCGCTGGAGGAAATAAAACACGACTTATAATTCAAGGGATCAAAACCAGCGTCGATGTCGCCGGCACGCATATGGTTTATTTTCCTCAACTCAACCGGATCGATTCCCAATTTCTCGGCCGCCATATCCATCACGGTCTCCATGGCGTAATGGCCTTCGGGTGCGCCGTAACCCTGCCAACCACAGGACAGAAAACGGTTGGTGTGGACATAACGAATCCTCCCGCGCATATGCCTGCAGTTATGAGAGTACAGGGTTGTTCCCGTGGCCAGCAGGGTGTTTTTAACCGTCCATTTGTCACCGCCCGAACCCACTTCGCCCCAATAGTCGAAATCAATCGTGGTCAAGGTGCCGTCATTTTTAAAACCAAGTTTGACATTGGACAAACTGCCGCGCGACCAGCCACAAAGCATTTCTTCTTCGCGGGTGTAAGCACATCTGACCGGTTTCTGGAGCGTCAAGGTGGCAAACCCGGCAATGAGCAGATAATGCGACGGATGGTTAAAATCTCCCGGCTCGGCGATTTTGCCGCCGAAGCTCGAGCCGGTAAAGGGAGATATGTAATTCACCTGCTGGAATGACAGACCCAGCACCTCGGCCAGCACCGATTTTTCGTGATGCATGCCCTGGCTATGGGTGTAAACGGACAGTTTGCCGTTTTTATAACTCATCAAACAACCGCGTGGGTTCATTGCCGGTGATTTGCAGTAAGCGTATTTTAGTCCTTGCTCTTCAACGATAACGTCGGCTTCTCTTAAACCCTGGGCCACATCGCCGAACCCATGAAAATCATGTACTTCTTTTTTGGTCCACAGTTGAGTCTCAGGATCTTTGTCACTGAGGTAGTAATGCAGCTCCCAGTCGTGGCAATTGGGTTGTCCCGCAAACACCTGCGGGGAATCAGGCTGTATAGCTTCTTCAAGGCTGAGCACAAAGGGTTTGGGATCATATTCCACGTCGATCAACGCCAGGGCAGCCTCGGCGGTTTCCTCATCTGCAGCGATGACAGCAGCGACGTGCTCACCGACGTAGTGGACGTCTTTTCTAAAAGCCCTTGGAAAATTGCGATGCGTCATAACCAGTTCGACACCGGCCATGGTTTCAGCCCTGGAGGAATCGATACGGACGATATCTGCCTGGGGATAAGGGCTTCTAAGCATTTTCGCATAAAGGGTGCCGGGCAGAATAATATCGGAATAGTATTCGGCCATCCCGGTTACTCTGGGTGCACCGTCCTTCTGGCGAACATTTTTACCGATTACGGATAGTTCGTCAGCCATTCGCTGATCTCCTTTTCATCTTTTTCGCCGCAACCGTGACGGCATTGATGATATGGTCATAATTGCTGCAGATACATATATTGCCTGCCAAAGCCGCTTTGATCTCAGCGACACTCGGCGCGGGATTTTTATCTAATAGAGATTTGGCGCTCAAGATCATGCCGGGACTACAAAAGCCACATTGGGCGCCATATTCTTCGAGCCAGGCCTCCTGCAGCGGATGCAATTTTCCATCCGCCGATAGCCCCTCGATGGTCTCGATGGCCTTGTCCTCCTGTTCGATGGCCAGCATCATACACGCGGGGACGGCCTGACCATTCACGATAACGGTACAGGCACCGCAGGCCCCCTCCGAACAAGCTTCTTTCGTCCCGGTTAGCCCAAGTTTACTCCGGAGTACATAGGATAGTGTCCACTGCGGCTCAATCTGAAGCTCAAAAGCCCGACCGTTAATTGTCAAGGTGATAGATTTATTTGATTGATCAGTCATGATGACAATATCCTTCTTTTCTAGCTAATCAAAAAAGTAAGTAAACCGCCAACGCCGAACCCGGCAAAGTCAAATTCAGTCTTCGCCGTTTTCAAAAACGGGCCCTTTCCACCAAGAACAGCACGATTTGGGGAAAAAAGTACAATGTGTACACTGTAATGATCTGGACCACGAGAAACGGAACAACCGCTTTGAAAATAGACATTATCTCAACTTCGGGGCCGGCGATGCCTTTGGCCGTGTGCACCACCACGCCAAGGGGCGGCGTTAAGGTAGCCACCTCGACCATGACCACGCCGATGATGCCAAACCAGTGAATATCCCATCCCATTCCGTCGATGGCCGGCAGAAAAATGGGCAGGGTAATGGCCAGCATGGAAAAGGCGTCGACGAAACAGCCCAGAAACATGAAAACAAGAATGATGCCTGTAAATTTGGCGATAATAGGCAGATCGACGTTAATGATGAAATCGGCGACAAGATCGCTCATGCCGGTCAAGGTCAAAAAGGTCGAGAAGATAAAAGAGCCGATCACGATCAGGAAAATCATGCTGGTGGACCAGGTAGCGTTCCACACGGCATTTCTTGATCCAATCCAGCTGAACTTGCGATTGATCAATACGAGTACCAGGGCCAGCAACACCCCAAAACCGCCGACTTCCGTAGAGGTTACCACACCGCCGTACAGGCCGCCGATGATCGCAAAGATAATCAGCAGTATTCCCCACACATCCTTCAAACTCTTTATGCGATCAATCCAGGATGACTCAGGGCCGGGCGGCATCTTTTGTGGATACATCTTAGCCATCAAAATTATCAAAAGGCAAAAGAGAAAAGAGTTCCAAAGCCCGGGTAAAAATCCGGCCAGCAGCATTTTGCCGACCGAGACTTCGGCCAGCATGGCATAAAAAATCAGAAAAATGCTCGGTGGAATCAGAACCGCCAAGGTGCCGCCGGCGGCAATCACCCCGGCCGCCGTCGCCCTGTCATAGCCAAATCGTTCCATCTCCGGCAGTGCGATGCGGGTGGTCATGGCGGTGGAGGCGATACTGGAGCCGGTGGTGGCGGCAAGCCCGGTGTTGGTCACCAGGCTTACAATGGATAAACCGCCCGGAATTCTGCCAAACCAGCAGCGGCTGGAACTGAATAATTTCGATACCGCGCCGGACATCACTACAAATTCACCCATCAAGAGAAAAAGTGGAATAATGGCCAGGGTGTAAGAATTGCAGGTGCCGTATGGAATCAGCGCCAAACTTCTGAGGCCTGCCATCGGACCTTGCACCACCATGATCCCAACGAACCCGACCAGGGCCAGGATAATTCCCACATGAAAGCCCAACAGAACTAAAATCGCAACGATTCCCACACCTAAAAAACCCATCCATGCTAATTCCATAGAGCTTTCTCCACACTTAACGAGTTTATGCATCGGTACTTTTAAAAGCCGATGCAAGGGTCGCCACCGGTGCCAAGACGGCCGAGCCGGGTACCTGTTCGGGGTCAAACAATCACAGGTTAGCGCAAGCCGTCTTCCCCTTTGACTTCCTCTTTGTTCAGGCCGCCGATACGCGGCAGCGGTCTTCCGGAATCGGTGACGACCACGATCAAAATAAGTTCGTTGGCCCGGGGGGCGTCGGGCACCCGAACTTCCATGGCGTCAAAATGAGACCGCACAAAGGCGGCGTCTTTATAACCCAGCGGCACGTCAATGGCCGCGCCGGGGTATCCCGATTTTTTAGCCGACGGAATCAAAGCCTTGCCTCCGCCGACATTGCCGCGCATCGGTTTGCCCAGGGCCGGGTGCATGATGGCCGCACAGTGCTCCAATTCGCCATGCTCACCGACGATGGCGCCCTTGCCGTAGCTTTCCACCTGCTCGGGGGCGATGCCCAATGCGGCAACCGCCTTCTTGGTCAGAACGTCTCCGATTTCTTCACTCCACTCGTAAAGCAAAGACAGATCCTCCTGGTAGCTCCCGGCGAATGGATTGTTGAAAATAGCGGCGGCGGCGGCTTTGCGGGTCGGCCGGTCAAGTTTTAGGCTGCCTTCGACCCGTGTTTCTTCAACCACGGTGTAAATTTTACGAATCTGAAGTTGATTTGCACTACCCATCGTCTGCCTCCTTCGGTTCTCAACATCTATCGTTATTCAGTTTATTGTTAAACTAAGCCCACCGCTCGGTAACGGTTTTTTGATCCAAAAACAGCCGTAAAGAGTCGATTCTGGATTTGGCCGTGCCCAGAGCGGATTCGTTCTTTGATCCCAGCGGAAAAAACGCAAACGGCTGGGGAACCGGCACATTGATGCCCACATTGCCCACATCCGCTTCCTGGATAAACCGGCGGGCCACATGTCCGCTGCGGGTATAGATACAGGCCGAGTGGCCGTAATCATCCTTGTTGTTTATCCAGTCCAGGGCTTCATCCAGATCCTTGGCGCGCATCAAATTGGCCGCCGGTCCGAAGGATTCTTCTCTGGCAATGAACATATCCGGGTTCACATTCTCCAGTACCGTCGGACCGACGAAAAATCCGTTGGTGCACCCGTCAACGGTCACGCCCCTGCCGTCCAGCAGCACTTTGGCCCCCTCGGCGATACCCTTATCGATAAAATCGATCACATTCTGTTTTCCCCTTTCAGAAACAAGGGGACCCAGCCCCGTGGATTCATCCAGTCCATAACCCAGTTTCATGCGGGCCGAAGCCTCGACGAACTGCGTTTTCAACTGGTCATAGGCATCCCCAATGATGACGATGTTATCCGCGCCAAGACAGCGCTGCCCGGCCATGCCGTAACAGCCGCGCAAAAGCCCGTTGACTGCGGCATCGATATCACCGTCAGGCATCACCACCACATGGTTCTTGCCGTTGCCGTTGATCGAGCATTCTTTGCCCAGTCTGCCTGACTGGTCGAACAGTTGCCTTCCCACAGAGGTCGATCCGATGAATCCGACGCCTTTTACATGCGTGTGATCCAGTATCATTTGATTGATGTTGCGACCGCCGTACACCAGATTCATTAGCCCTGGTGGAAATCCATCGATTTCCTGGGTCACTTTGAAGATGGCATCCAGGCATACCGGATCCTCTTTGCTGGGGCTGACAATCACCGGACATCCGCTCGCAATGGCATACGGTACAAAGGAAGACCAGGCGTGCATCGGGATGTTGCTGGGGGTGATGATCAGAAAAACACCTCTGGGTTCCCAGAACAAGGCTTGATCAAGTCCCCGAGCCAGATCCACCACATACTCGCCCTTGGCCGCCAGAAGTAGCAATGCGGCACTGGCCGATTCAATGTTTTCGATACATCTCCGGATCGTGCCCCTGGCCTCTCCGATCGTTCGTCCGTGATCCTGCACGAGGATTCGGCACAACCTATCAAAATGCTCTTCAAATTTTCCTCTTAAATCAAACAGATAACGTGCCTTATCCCGCACAGCCACTTTTTGCCATTCCTGCAAGGCCGTCTGGGCCGCATCGATCGCCTGATGGACCTCTGTCGGGGTGGCGGACGGAAACGTTGCGATGACTCCGCCGGTGGCCGGATTCACACATTCATAGATCTGTTCTGATTTGGAATCCACCCACTCCCCGTTAATGAATAATTTGAGCTTTCCGTAATGTGCCTGTACTTCATCTAATATTCCCACTGTTCTTCTCCGTTGTTGTGTCTCTTTTTATTGGTTTATTGACAATTCGGATCTATATCCTTTGGGAAACGACCAATTGACATCAGATTCGATGATCCGAATCTGCTTAATTCTTTTCAAAGCCTGCGGACCGGTCATCGATAGGAGCAATCTCTTCCGGCATCACCTCATCCTGCCTTTGTGGCTCCCAAGCTGGTATTTCCCATGTTTCCCCCTGGGCGGCGATATGGCAATCGAGCAACACCGCAAGTGCATCGAGTACATGTTTTTTCATCAATCTGCAGGCCGTTGTCTTTTGCCTTTGTGCAATAGCCTCAACAATTTTTTTGTGATACCCCAGGGATGAGTGTAGATGATCTTTATCCTGCAATGTGCGGTAGCTGAATCGGCGGATCTGCTGATGAAGATTAGTGGCAATCTGTTTCAACCGTTCGTTGCCCGCGATTTCAAGCGTACGAAGGTGGAAAGCCTGATGAAATTTTTGATAGGCAAGAATGTCCGGGGGCGTATTGTTCACACAGGATTCCATCTCTTTGCAAAATGTTTCCAGTTCATGGATTTGTTGGGTGGTGATGTTTTCAACCAACAGTGCGGCCGCCATTTCATACAAAGTGGCCTTGAGTGTGTATACCTCCCATATGTCCTTTTCCTCCATTTCCGTAACAAACACACCCCGGCGCGGCTTTCTGACCACCAATCCCTGAGCTTCAAGGGTTTTAAATGCCTCACGAATCGGCGGACGACTGATATTGAGCCGATTGGCAATCTCCTCTTCCTTGATTTGCTGCCCCGGTTTTAACTCACCGGTGGCAATCCATTCCTGAATATGTCGTCGCGCCCCATCTGCTAAAGATTCAACAATCATAGGCCATACTCCCTTGTTTTTTATTTTTCAAAAAATGTCCGTAAGGTGCACCACATTTTAAAACGCTTTTAGCTGTGGTTGCGGAAGATCCGGAATCGCCAAATCTATTTGAATTCGGTTTAGGTTTACGGTTGCAGCGACGGCTCACGGCATGGCGAGCACGATTTAACATATCTTGGGGTTATTTTTTTGGAGTCAATAGACAATTGAATTTATTAAAGAAAATGAACCAAATCCATTTATTTTGTCTATTGTATACAATAGACAAAATTTTATTGTCAAGCATTATTTTCGGTTTTTTCGATTTTTTTTAGGAAATCAGGTGGTATAAAAGATGAGAGCAAAGAATCCTTATCCAGAGGGCCAGGCTTTGATTTCACCCGGGAGGGAATGTTGACCGGTGATTCCGGCTAATTCACGGCCGCCTGCTTGCGGTGATTGTCCTTTACGACAATATCGGGTTGACCGGTGAGTTTTGCATAGATTGTGCGACCCATAAAGATCTGCTTGCCGTCGGCGGTGGTGGGAAGTTTATCTTCAGTCCTGAGCTCCACTACCCTGGCGCTGGTGCCGGCCATCCGCGCCAGTTCCCTCACCATGCGTGCCAATTCATCCCGCGCAAAAGTGTCGGCGTCGTCGAATTTTATAAAGTGCTTGGCATCGGCCAATCCCTCGATCAGAAATCCGCCTTCCTGGTTCGGAAGGATGCGCACCTGGCGCTGCACTACCACGCTGCTGGTGATAGCGCCGATAGCGTTGGCCACATCCGCATCATCCGGCAAGACCGTCTTGGCACTCAGCGTTTGCGCGGCCCGCGGTAGAAAGAAGTGGATCGGCGCACCGATACCGACCACCGGTCGCTTCAGATCGATCCGGACGGCATAATGCGCGTTGCCTCCCGCAAGCAGGTTATTGACCAGAGTTTTGCATACCGGGCAAGTGGACAGGGCTTCAGGGTCGATCTCGTCATCCAGTTGGCGCTTCAACAGCTCCAGGACCAAACGCTCGACCCCAATGTCTAAAAGATGCCGGGCCAGTTTGGAGATATCCATTTTTGTTAAAATGGAAAACATCCGGCAGAAGCTTTGGGCTGCTTCCCTGTCCCATCGCTCGAAACGGCCCGTCACGTGCAACAGGTCGGTAAGCGTCAGCCCGCAGCGTTGAATGATGAAATGCTCTTCCAGCCGCCCGAGCTTCAAGCTGCCCTCGAAAAATACCCCAGTTCGTTTGACGAGCTCGTCAATGGAAAATGGGCGGGAGTCCAGGAGTGTCAGGATCTTCTCCTCCAGAGGTGTCAAGGTCAATCCATATGCCGAGCCGGTCAGGGTCAGGATCTGCATGTGTCGGGTGGATGCAGCATAGCGATCCAAATGCATCTCGAGAAATTTCAAAGTCTTGTGCGCACCGGGATACATCGAACCCAGCCAGGCAATGGGCGCCACGCGTCGCGGCCCTAAGGAAAACTGCCCTTTTTCCCACTGGATCAGACTGTCGCCGCCCAGTCCGGCAGTGCGAATCTCCAGCGCTTTCACGTGAGTTTTGTGCCCGCCTACATTGGATCCACTCTCGCAGAGGCTCACCGCGCCGTCCACCAATGCCGCGGTATCCGTCGTTGTGCCGCCCATATCTACTACCAGTGCGTTTTTCAATCCCGTCAAATGGCGTGCACCGGCCACGCTGGCCGCCGGCCCCGACAAAATGGTTTCCACCGGGCGCTCCTTGGCCATGGCAGCGCTCATCAGCGTTCCATCTCCTTTCACGACCAAGACCGGAGCGAAAATACCTCGCTTCGTGAGCACTTTCTCCAGATCCAGAATCAGCTGAGTCAGTTTGGGGATGATGCGGGCGTTGAGCATGGCCGTATGCGCCCGGGTTCGGAAGTTCAGAATGTTCGACAGTTCGTGGCCACAGGTAACAAACAGCCCGGTCTCGCGCCGAATGATGCGTTTGACCTTCAATTCATGGGCCGGATTTATGGCGCCGGCATAACCGGAAACGGCAAAGGCCTTGACCTTGTTTTTGGCGACCATCCGCCGGACAACGCGTTTCACCTCGGTTTCATCCACCGGGCTGATTTCCTTTCCGGTAATCTCCAGGCGGCCCGATATAACGGCCTTGGGTTCGTAGGGGATGTCTTCCGGTTCGAAAAGACCGTATGGCGGTAAAATGATCATTCCGACTTTCTGGCCCTCACCCTCCACGATGGCGTTGGTCGCCAGGGTTGTAGACACGGACACCATCTGCGTCTGCTGCAGCTTTACCTGATCAAGCTTGGATAATGCTTCGCCGATACCCAGCGTGAAATCCCATTTGGTGGTCAATGCTTTGCTCTTGCAAAGGGTTTTGTCCTGCTCAAGATCATAGACAACAGTGTCGGTGTAGGTTCCGCCGGCGTCGATCCCCAGTCCGACTTTCAGACGGGCGGTCTCATCGACACGCGCGTTGGGATCTTTCAGAATCGTGACCCCGGTTTTGTCGGAGCGAACTGCCCCGCCAGCCCAGACCGGATTGGCTGAAAGTGTAGACTGCATGGCATCAAACTCGATCACGTGGTTCGGAGGAACTACCAGAATTTCTTCGGTGCTCTCACTTGCGGTCAGAAGCTTTTCGATCAGTATCTGATTGCCGACGATTTTCTCGTATTTCCAGCCGTATTCCGCTGCCATTTCCTGGGCGTATTTTTTATACCTGGGCGAAAGCTTGGCGCCGGTTTCTATAAAGGCGGCCCGCTGATAATTCTTCTGCCAGGTGCTCAGAAACTGGAACGTCTCTTTTGCGGCTTGTTCACCGTATTTTTCCACCAATTCGTCATAATTCAGTTTTTCATCGCCGTAATAGGCAAACCGTTTGCGTTGGGAAAATGGTTCGGTCTTTTCCTCATACCACCCGGCCGAAATGTAGTACGTGCCCGGGTATTTTTTAAATTCTCGCCGATAGGCATCATCGCCGCCCAAAAAAAGTGCGATGCAGTCATGTACTTTGGGTATTGCCAGGCAGACATCCCGGGCCTGCACCCCGACGGTACCCCGGCCGCATACGCCGTATCCAACCGCTATGCGGTCACAACCGCCGGATGCGGAAATCTCGTCGACGGCGGCTTGAAGTTTTTCCCGCAGCAGGTTGGGGCGTTCGTGAAGGCCGCCTTCCAGGTACTTGACGCCGACATCCATATTTAGCTTTTCGACGGCGTGCTTAATATCAAGCGCCAGCACAGCACAGGCGATCACGTATGGCTTTTTATTTTTCAATGCACCACTCCTAGCAGGCTCACCGGCGTGATGGTACAGAACGGATTCGCCGGATGCCCGGGCGGTTTGTCCGCACTAATTGGAAATACGGCCTCACAAGTTCTGAATTGTTTTATAAACCTTCCCAGGTTAATTTCATGCCGCATAGAATTTTATAAAAGATGAACGTCGAACATCGAACATCGAACGTCCAACGTCGAATGAAATCTAAGAATCCAATACTGTACTTTCAACATCTATTTTTTTATATTCATCACTTTTTAGTACTCATAACGAAAACCATAATTAAGTCTGTTTCGTTATCTTTTCCATTCAAAATTCGATGTTGAACGTTCGACGTTCGATGTTCATTTTTGTCAATGAATCTTCCTCGGCTCCCCGATGCAACCATAAACCCTGGAACCAGTAAGGGTCAAATGGCCTGAATTGAAATACCTCAATCTTATGAAGTAATGTAACGAAATTTTCGCTGCAGCCTTCTAGCTCATTTTCTCTGTCATTTCAACCCTTGACAGTTGAGGCCGGCACACGTAAATAGGAATACCCTTATTGCCGAACTGTATCAGATATGCGCCGAACTTACCACTGTCCATATTAAATATTCGAATCCCTTGCGTGGGTGTTGTAAACACTTTCTGTCTCGCTACAACTCTGATTTACTATCAGAAAAATTGGGCTGGGAAAAAGAGAGAGATCTTAAGCATGTTTATTTTTTACTGCACTTTTCGTCAGCGGTGTTGTTTCAAACATGAAATATTGTGAAAAAAATTGCGCTTGACAATATGTGTAAATTGGAGGACGAAATTGAAAAAACCGTAACCGCATAAGGAGGTACCTAAAAATGAAAGCTACCCGAATTGTTTTGGTCGTTGTGATGATCGTTTCTTTAACATTTCTTTTTCATATGTCTGCGGCTGTGGCCGCAGATACCATTAAGGTTGGTGACGTCCAGACGTACAGCAAATTAGCCAGTTTTACCCACCCGTATCGCAATGGCTGGAAACTGGCTCTGGAGGAAATCAACAATGCCGGCGGTGTGATGGGCAAAAAAATCGAAGTCATTTCCCGCGATGATCAGGGCAAACCGGGAGAAGCCGTAAAAATTGCAGAAGAGTTGGTTCGAAAAGATGAAGTCGCTTTGCTCATGGGATCTTTTTTCTCCAACGTGGGGCTGGCCGTAACCGATTTTGCCGGGCGCAACAAAGTGCTTTATATTGCCGCCGAACCTCTATCCGATGCGGTGGTGTGGGCAAAAGGCAATCGCTATACCTTTCGCCTGCGGCCATCAACATATATGCAAGCTGCCATGCTGGCTGTCGATGCCGCTAAAAAGCCAGCCAAACGCTGGGCAACCATTGCACCGAACTATGCTTATGGCAAAGATGCGGTAGCCTCATTCAAAAAGGTATTGAAGGCCAAACGCCCTGATGTGCAGTTTGTGGCCGAACAATGGCCGGCTTTGTTTAAAATTAATGCCGGCGCAGAAATTCAGGCATTAGCAGATGCCAAGCCTGAAGCCGTTTATAATGTAACCTTCGGCAGCGATTTAGCTAAATTTGTGCGCGAAGGTAAGCTCAGAGGCTTCTTTAAAAACGTCTTTATGGTTAGTCTACTGAGCGGTGAACCCGAATACCTCGACCCCTTAAAAACCGAGGCGCCGGAGGGCTGGCTGGTGACCGGATATCCTTGGTATGACATTAAGACGCCGGCTCACACCAAGTTTGTAGCGGCCTATCAAAAGAAGTTCAATGATTACCCGAGAACCGGTTCAGTTGTTGGTTACAATGTCATGTATTCGGTTTACCATCTATTAAAAAAGGCCGGAACAACAGATACAGAAAAAATGGTTGATACCATGGAAGGCTTAAGCTTTGACTCGATTATCGGTCCGGTTGCATATCGCAAAATCGACCACCAGTCCACCATGGGGGCCTACGTGGGCTACACCACGCTAAAAGAGGGCAAAGGGATCATGGTAGATTGGAAATTCGCAGACGGAAAAGATTATCTGCCCAGTGACGCGGAAGTCATGAAGTTAAGGCCGCAATAAGCTAAATAAAATAGGAGTATTGGAGCACTGGAGTGGCCTACTCCGCCGAAGTAGATTCGGCTACGAAGGCCGGAATGGAGTGTTGGAATAAAGTTCCAAGCTGCTCACAAGTTAACAGGCTTTTCAGTACTCTAATACTCCATTACTCCAATCGTTAATTTGGACAAATACGAATGGGGTTCATAGCAGATTGTTGATATAGACCAATTAGCGCACAGGAAGAATATTTTGGGCTTTTACCTTGTACAATTTCTGACAGGATTATCGGATGCATCCGCCTTGTTTCTCGTGGCTTGCGGCTTATCATTGATTTTCGGGGTGTCGCGCATTGTGAACCTGGCACATGGTTCATTTTATATGGTAGGCGCATACGTTGCCTACTATCTGATCGAATATTTCCCACATGGCGTCTTTTCCTTTTGGGCGGGGATCTTAGTGGCAGCCCTGGTCGTAGGATTGATCGGTGTTACTGTGGAAATTTTACTTTTGAGGCGATTGTATCATACCCCTGAGCTGTTTATTCTGTTTGCCACTTTTGGAATCGTTTTAATGATTCAAGATCTGTCCAGGTGGCTGTTCGGAGCAGAAGATATACTGGGTCCCATGGCGCCGGGACTGGATGGCAGCATTGGTGTTATGGGAACACTGCTGCCCGAATACGACATTGCCCTGATTATTATCGCACCTTTGATTCTCGCAGGACTCTGGCTTCTATTGAACCACACCCGCTGGGGAATTTTAGTACGGGCGGCCACGGAAGACAGAGAGATGTCAGATGCACTAGGCGTTAATCAAACCTGGCTCTTTACCGGCGTGTTTTTTCTCGGATCCTTTCTTGCCGGACTGGGGGGCGCTGTTCAGTTGCCCAAAGGCGGGGCCAACCTCCTGATGGATTTAAATATGATTGCAGCCGCCTTTGTCATTGTGGTGGTGGGCGGAATGGGCAGTATTCCGGGCGCTTATTTAGCCTCTGTGATTATTGGTGAACTCAATTCATTTGGTGTCCTGGTCTTTCCGCAAAGCACTCTGGTTTTGATGTTTCTGGCTATGGCGGTGGTGCTGATTATTCGTCCCCATGGTCTTTTCGGCAAAGCCGAAGTAGAAGAACATGGCGCCGCGGAGGCAACCGAATCTACACTGAAACCGGCATCCAAAAAATTGAAACTCCTAGGCCTGATTTTTCTCATTTTCATTTTTGTAATGCCGGCATTTGTCGGTTCTTTCACCCTGGTGTTAATGACCGAGATTGCGCTTTTTGCATTGGTTAGTATGAGTTTGTATTTTGTGATGGCGGGCGGTATGGTGTCATTCGGACATGCGGCTTTTTTCGGTGGCGGTGCATACGCAGCGGCTCTGATGGTACATTATATGCACACCCCCATGGAACTGGCCATGCTTTTAGCCCCTTTATTTGTCGGACTTTTGGCTCTGATCATCGGGTGGTTTTGTGTGCGGTTATCCGGTGTGTATTTTGCCATCCTTACGCTGGCGTTCGCACAAATCTGCTGGTCTGTTGTATTTCAATGGGGGGAGTTCACCGGTGGTGATGATGGGATTTTAACCATCTGGCCTTCGGATTGGGCCAGTGAGAAGATTGTTTTTTATTATCTGACCATGGTGCTATGCATCGGTGGAATCCTTCTGCTACGTTATTTCATATTTACGCCCTTTGGCTACACCATGCGCGCCTGCCGGGATTCGGCCCTCAGGGTGGATTCCATCGGAATTAACCTGCGCCGGCATCAATGGTTTGCGTTTGCCCTGGCGGGCATGTTTGCCGGACTGGCCGGTGGAATCTACGTGTTTTCGAAAGGCAGCGTGTTTCCGGATGAAATGGCCATCCCCCGCTCGTTCGATTTCTTATTTATGGTCTTGCTGGGGGGTATTGAGACCCTATTCGGACCGGTTGCCGGTTCCGCCGCCTATACCTGGCTACATGATAAAATCGCGCGCTTTGATTTTTGGCAGCTCGTCCTCGGAGGAATCTTTATTTTTTTGGTGGTGGCCTTTCCCCAGGGAATCGCCGGCTCCATCCATAATCGATTGGGCAGGTATTTTGAAGATGACAACGATCTTAGAAGTGCAGAACCTTTATAAATCCTTTGGCGGTGTCAAAGCCGTTATTGATGTGAGTTTTAGTCTGGAAGAGGGGCAATTGCTGGCCATGATCGGACCCAACGGGGCCGGAAAATCCACCTGTTTTAATTTAATTAACGGTCAATTGCGGCCGGATCGCGGCGATATTGTTATCATGGGGAAAAGCGTTAACGGCAGCAAACCGAGGGATGTCTGGAAGCTGGGTGTCGGTCGCACCTTTCAGATTACCTCTACCTTTGCTTCCATGTCGGTACTGGAAAATATCCAGGTGGCCCTTCTTTCCTATCACAAGCGCACAAAATCTCTTTTAAAAAAGGTCAGTCGGCTCTATGTGGACGAATCCATGGCTTTGCTCAAATTGTTGGGCATCGACGATCAGGCCGAGCGTGCCTGCGGTGTCCTGGCCTACGGCGATCTCAAACGGGTAGAACTGGCGGTTGCGCTGGCCAACAATCCCAGACTGCTGCTGATGGACGAACCCACCGCCGGTATGGGGCCGGCCGAGCGCCAGAGCTTAATGGAACTGACCAAGGATATCGTCCGTACCCGTAACATCGGTGTTTTATTTACGGAACACGATATGGATGTGGTGTTCAACCATGCCGATCGTATCATTGTTTTGAATCGCGGCGAACTGGTCGCTGAGGGAACGCCGGCTGAAGTTCAAACCGATGAGAAAGTCAAAGAGATATATTTAGGCAGCGGGGATACGACCCCCTCAGGGCGGTGATATCACCGCTTGAGCAAGTGAATAATCTGCAACCACAACAAGTTAGGGCAACGCGATATGAACACTGGCACCCGGGAGGTAATGCTCAAAGTTGAATCCCTTAACACGTTTTACGGTAAGGCCCAGATTTTATTCGATATGGCACTTGAAGTGAACCGTGGGGAAGTCAATGCATTACTTGGGCGCAATGGCGCCGGCAAATCAACTACTTTAAAAAGTATTATGGGGATCGTCTCCCCTCGAAGCGGTCAGATTATTTACAAGGGTAAGGCGATTCAAAAATTACCGCCGTTTAAAACCTGTGCCTTGGGTCTGGGATATGTGCCCGAGGATCGCCGTATTTTTTCCAAACTGACTATTCTGGAGAATTTTGAAGTCGGCAAGCAAATGCCGCGTGAAGGTCTTGAACCCTGGACGCCCGAGCGCCTGTTTGAGCTGTTTCCGAATTTAGGGGAACGGCGCCAACAGCCCGGCGGCACCCTTAGCGGTGGTGAACAGCAGATGTTGACCATCGCCCGCACCCTGATGGGCAACCCCGAAATGATCATTCTGGACGAGCCTTCCGAAGGCCTGGCGCCGGTGATCGTCGAGCAGCTGGCGCTGACCATTCAAAAGCTGAAAGACGAAGGCGTCTCGATCCTGCTGGCCGAACAAAATCTGAACTTTGCCCGGTTTATCTGCGATCGGGCCTATATGATCTATCAAGGCAGCGTCTGCCATGAAAGTCCACTGGAACAGTTGTCCGATGCCGAGTATGAAAAATATTGTTCCATATCTTAAGGTTATAAAACTTTCCACCATTCTACCCTGGCGTTAATATCATGCAAAAATCAAATAAACCTGATTCAAAGAGCGCTTTAGAAGCCAAATTTGACGCCCAGAAGATCGCCTTTGCACCGGTTGTTTTTCAAGTCGCAAAATCTCTGCGGGATTTGGGCATTCTCGAACTGATCTTTAAACATATGGACGATGGTATTTACGCTAATGATATTTCTGCATCGTTAAATTTGAATCTGTATGGGGTCAAGGTTTTACTCGAGCTCGGTGTCAGTGCGGAATTGGTGTACTTAATAGAAGATCGATATGTATTAACTAAAACGGGATTTTTCATCCTGAATGATCCACTGACCCGGGCAAACATGGATTTTATCCATGATGTCTGTTATCAGGGACTGTTTCATTTAACTGAAGCCATCCAAGAAGGTAAACCCGCAGGCTTAAAAGTGTTCGGAGAGTGGCCAACCATCTATCAGGCGCTTTCTTCACTACCGCCCAGTGTACGCAAAAGCTGGTTTGCATTCGATCACTACTATTCGGATCAAGCTTTCCCGGAAGCACTCCCCCTGGTTTTCAAGCATCGTCCCAGATACCTGTTGGATGTCGGCGGCAATACCGGAAAATGGGCCATTGCATGTGCAAACTATGATCCGGATGTTAAAATCACCATTCTCGACCTTCCCGGCCAACTCAACAATGCCTATAACAATATCAGCGACAGCGGGCTGGATCATCGCATCGACGGCTTTGAAATCGACCTTCTGGGAAATAACCGGTCATTTCCACATGGAGCAGATGCCATCTGGATGAGTCAATTACTGGATTGCTTTTCAGAATACGAAATCGTTCACATTTTGCGCATGGCTGGGTCATCGATGGCAGCCGATACGGATTTGTATATCCTTGAGCCATTCTGGAATCGTCAGCGATTTGAAGCAGCCAAATTTTCATTGCAGGCAACTTCCATTTATTTCACCTGCATGGCAAATGGAGACAGTAAAATGTACCACTCCGATGATATGTACACCTGTGTGGAAAAAGCCGGTTTGATGATTCTGGAAGATATTGATGATATTGGTGTTTGCCATACGCTACTGAGGTGCAGACTCAAGTATTAACACGGCAAGCCTCACGATTCCAGGACCGGCACTTTGAATTTCACTGCCTGAAATACTTTCTACAGCAATGTATAGGTTAGTGTCCATCCGAAAATAGTAGATTTTGGCCAAAGACAAGGCCGCAGGAATTTTTCGACCGCTGGCGTAGTGCACCTACGTCGAGGATCGAAAGATTCCGAGAACGCAGTATTTGGCCAAAATATGCTATTTCCGCGGGGCATTTGTTAAAACCAGGCAGCTCCGACGGTAATGTAAAAAGCCCATTGTTCCGGTCCCCGGGCGATATCAATACCGGCCCGCATGCCCATGCGGCGGGCGATTAAATAACGGATTCCTGCGCCTCCAGCTACTTTCGCACCCGTTTTATCGAAATCACTTACCGAATCTGCCGCCCAGCCTGAGCCGAGAAAGCCTACCAGGCTTCAGCGATAAGTTATATCCCATCGCGGTTCAATCTCTGCGACAAACACACTATCGCCCTGATAGCGAAGGGCCGGTATGCCTCTCAATTGGATAAACGGCACTTCATAAAAAGGAACATCACCGTTGGCAAAGCGCCCGTCTAGCCTGACCCCTAGGACCACGTCTGGATGTAACCCCCACCAGGACAGACTCACCGCCTTTATTTTGTTATAATCAAAGTCCCCCCAAGGGCTTCATCATAGACACCAAAATCAAAATAGGCATTGTGTCCACGATTCGGAGTGAATATATTGTCCCGAGTGTCATAGTTAAGAAGAGCTGTGAAGCCGGCAGTTTTCGAATCCAGCTGTACATCGGGAATTTGGGGGATAGTCTCAGAAATATTGAACGTGTTCTCAGAAGTCAGATAAGAGTAACGCCCGCCGATAAAAAACTTACTGCCCATGATGCGGAATTTCATTTCCTGCACAAAGAAAATTGCATCTATCGTAAACTTGAGAGGCTTATCATCCAGAATAGGATTGCCGCCGATGCCGTAAAACTTCAACTTTAGAGAACCTCCGCCAAGGCCTCCTGTATACCGAATAGAATCATCCCGCCAGCTGCCGAAATGCCCACCGCCAACGAACCAACTGTTATTTTCCGTATAGGCACCGGCCACGGCCGAGACACTGGGAGGCAAACTCAGCATTGCATCCTCATCCGCTACTTTCCTCTTTTCCGCATCTTTGACGGACTCATGAAAAAAAAGCAGGGCCGCCCCAGCGCCGTAGCCGACCGCTGGCTCGGTTACCAGGATGGGCACCGGAAGAAACCCCTTTCTTTCGATCAGCCATTGGCTGGTGTCAAGAGCACCATCTTTTGGATCAATAAATCCTTCCATAAACGATTCACCGGTGGCAGGAATTATCAGAAGAATCATCAAAAAGATGGCCCCGGTCCTTTTTAGATATGCCACAGCCACTTCTGCCTCCAGGAATATATTTCAGGTTTTTGTCGTCTCATAAATTGATTGCGAATCAATGCACAATGCACTGGCACTCAAACACAAGACTCAGAAATGGCAGCAATGTTACATCGCTTTGATAAGCAAGTCAATCCGATCGAATTGGCGCACCTGCAGATAGGTAAATGAGGGATCGGGCCACCGACCAGATCATCATCTGGATAACCGAATCGGATGGCAACCGTGCCGCCCACCGCAAATATTGCCCAAGATGTTGTGGGAGCCATAAATATCAGGTGTTTTGGACTAACGGTTGGATATCGCGGTGGAAATTTGATATAATTAAATTTAATTTTAGATCTGCCGATAATGAAATTACAACAGAATTCGCGCGCCAGTGTGCTCAAGCTAAGAGATGTCATGGAAAACAAAGAGATTCAAATAGATAGCGCCGCCCAGAGCCTGTATGCGGATCTCGGCGGTATCGAGGAGCGTCGTTTAAAGGGCGTTTCATTTGATCAGGCCGATCGTCTGGCACAGGGATTAAAGGAAGAACAGCGGCAATACGATGTGCTGCGTTCATGGATGTCCAAACTCGTCTATCAAATCAGTGTCTGTCTGCAACAACTGGATGTTTCCAAGGGGGGTGCGGATAAATTTTTATTCGCCGAGTTGGAAAAGATTTTAAGGATTTTTCGCAAGAATCATCACATCGGCAAATCCGTTCTAATACGCTACCGCGGCGCATCCCAAAACCCCAATGCAATGAAAAAAGGCGATTACGAGATCATCTTCGGCAACATCATGCTTAGCTACGAAGTGGCTCAAAATATGTCCAAACAGCAAGGTGTAGAAGTATCAGAACTGACCGACCGGATGGAAAAGTCCTTTGAAGCTCTATGGAGCAACGGCATCACCAATATATTTCTAAAGATTCCCGGACAAGCCCATGACTTGAAGCGTCTGCTGGCCTCCTTCAAGATAATCGTCTGCTTTTACGAAGCGCAGAAAAAAAATGCACCCATGACCTTCGCGAGGGGCGGAAAGCCGGTGAATTACAAACCGGTTAACAATGAGTTCAACATGCCTGACCCTAACCTGACCCTGTTGGCGATCTTGAACGGCCTGCCGTCGGAAAAACTGCAGCGCATCGTTCAGAAAATAGACCAATGGATGCAGAAATCGGCCGGCTCCAATACAACCCTGCGTTTTGCCAGCGTCTATGATGCTATCTTTAGCTTCAAAAAGTTCCAGAAAAAAATAATTCAGCCACCGATCGAGGTAAATAACGTCAAATGGATGATAATGTACAAGGAAGAAAAGCAGTTGTCGAAAAAGAAAGCCCGGGTGGCCCGGTTGGCCATGGACAAATCAGGGGGATCAAATGTGCAGACGAGTCGGGTGCTCCGGGGCGTTTACGGAGACGATTATGAAAGAATAGACTCGCAGCAGGTTGCCGAGCGACTGCAAATAACTTCACAGTTGCTGGATAACATCGAGGAAAAAGAAGAAGGCCAGGAAATTGAAACCGAGGTCTTGGACAACGTCGAAGAACGCTTGGGTAAAGTGAGCGATACCGTCTTTGACAACCTGGATATGGTCGGCAACGAGATCCGAGATACCTCACCGAAGAAAGAAAGCTTTATTGGTAGGATCAATAATAAGATTGCCGGTATGGTAGGCTTCTACAAGCGGCGTTCGGTGACCAAGAAAAAGATGACTGAAATGGTACACCAGGCCATCGATTTTAACAAACAGGATTTCAATACGCTTGCCAGAGATTTTAATGTGACGGTTAACGAAGCTATAAATCTCATCCGGCTCCTTAAACAATGCTTCGATGAAAATGGCAACTTTCGCCGCAGTGTCTTCGTTAATATCATTCCCGATCTTGACCGTTACGAAAGACGCATCTTTGATTTTCTATGGCATAACGTCAAAGAAGCGCTGCACCAGAAGGACCGGCCGGCATTCGTGGACAGTCTGCAACTGCTGGTCGAGCGATTGAAGCAGCCAAAAAATTCGATGTCGGTGTTGCTGGAAGACCTCGCCAAATATTCCAACGTCGTCCGGTTTGCCGACCAAAAGGCATTCATGCTGGCCAACCGTTTGGTTCGCTCTCATCCGCAAGAAATTGTGAGCTACCAAATCACACCCGAAGACGTACTGATGACGGAAAAAAGCTTAAAGCAGCAAATCACCAACTACGCTGCGTGGAAGATGGATCGCAGCCAGGAGAAGTTTTTTGAAAAAATCCGCACGATCCACCACAGACTTTTGCAAAACCTCGATGGCGAAGACGAGGATACCCGTTTGTTGGGAATCCGGGAACTGCTGGTTTTGGAAAGAGAGGCTTACATTTTCTTTGCATTGGTGGGAGGCAATACGGGCCGATCCGTGTTGATGAGCGCGCTAAAAGAGTATGGCAATCCGGACTCGGAAATTTACCAGATGATAAGCAGCCAGATGTATTTGGCCGATTTGTTGCAGCTTTTGAAGATCATCGTACGTGGAATCGGACGCCATACCGAAAGCAACCAATCGGATATCCTTGCACACGTTAAGACCAGACTTAACGTGTTCTCACAGATGGCTAGTTCCATTCATGAAAAAGACATCATCCAGCAGATCCAGGTGCACATCGAAGATACCGTTTCTATAAATGCCTCCTCAGGATAAAATAAAGATTGCATGTCAGACATGATAGTTAAACCGCGGACCTATAATTGTTTAAGCTTGCTCAGGATTCATCATCCACAACGGCAACCGGTCTAACCCAGCCGGCGCTGGCGCCTTTTATCTTTATGGGAAAGCAAATCACCGTGAATTCATTCGGCCTTCCAATGGCTGCAAGATTGGCCAGTTTTTCCATATGGCAATACCCCATCTCAATACCAGCGAAATGCGCCTCCCAGATGACCTTGGGATCCCGGAACTTTTTAAACTCCTCTGCCAGGAAAGGAAGCGGTCTGTCCCGACTCCAGGCGTCAATCCCGACAATCTTCACCCCTTTTTGGGTCAAATAAAGGGTACTTTCCCGGTCCATTCCAGCGCCTTTTACGAGATATTCCGGGCTGCCCCATGCTTTATCGGCACCGGTCTGAATAAGGACGATGTCCAGCGGTTTGATATCGTATTGGATTCGCTCCAGCTCTTTTTCCAGGTCGTGTGCCGTAATTCTTTCACCATCGGCTTTATGTCGAAAATCGAGAACCACCCCATCACTGAAACACCAACCAAGCGGAATTTCATCAATTGTCAGTGCCCGCTGTCCCTTATCCATTGTGGGGTGATAATGATGCGGGGCATCCAGGTGTGTGCCGCTGTGTGTGGTTAACGTTATAAATTCCAGTGCCCAGCCCAATCCGCCGGGAAGCTGTTCCTTTTTAATCCCGGGAAAGAACGCCTCCATCTGTTGTGCACCCTGCGCATGATCCACATAGTCAATTTGTGGAATCATCATGGGCGGGTCACTGGGCAGCTCCGGCTCAATGGCAATCGATAAGTCGATAATTCTCCGGGTCATAAAAAACTCCTTTCACTGTCTGGATTTAAAATCCCGGGCAGTGGATGTAAAAGCAATGGCCACGGTGCCGGGTGGGGTTTGCAGCGGTCCTTTATGGGATACACCTTTACCTGTTCGATTCCCCAGACCGAAGATGACTTTTTTCTCGAGGATCAGACCTTCAGGGTCAAGAAAATTGACCCAGACTGTCAGGCTGTAAAGCGCTCTTTTTCTGCGCATTCCGAAGGTCAAGTCGATCTCTCCGGGTTGTTGCAGGCTTTCCTGTTTGTAGACGTAGCGGTAATCGATAATATAATCAAAATCCTCATAGGTGCCGGTCTGGCGGACATCTTTTACAAGCGGTATCCGCAAATCTTCTTTAATTTGTATGTTGCTGCAACCTGCTAATAAAACCATTCCGATGACACCGAACAACAGAATATGATTATAACTGCAGTAATCATAAAATTTTCGAAGCAAGGTTTTCATGATGCTTCCCCTCCTCAATCCCAACCCGGATAAACCGGAAAGAATAGCCACAAAGGCACCAAGACACACAAAATAAATCTCGCATGCAGGGATCTTCTTAAAATCTCATTCAGCTCGAATGCAGCACTTTTAACTTTGCATCGATCAGTTGATTGTGGGAAAGGCGCAGTAAGTTTTTAAGCTTGTTCATCAGGTAGTGTTCGTACTGATCCATTTTTCCATCAACATAGACAATCCGCCACAGGGTTTCGATGATTTCTATTTTTTCATCATTAGAATAATTCTCGTTTATCAGCTTTGCAAATTGCCATAAATCGAGACTTTCCTCCAGTTCCTTTTCGGCCTCCGATATCAGGGCATCGGCATGTTCCGGGGACAAGCTGTATTTCTCTTTCAATATCGATAGAATTGTTTCCATCTCCGATTGAGTGAATTTTTCATCTATACGCGCAATCTCCACAAGCAGGGCACAGGTCGCCACACGTATATCGTGATCCGATTGCTCTTCAACGTTTTTGGAACTGCTCTCTGTGACTTTACCGAAAAATCGCTTTGCAATATCGAGCATTTTATGATCTCCTTTTTTTAACAACCAGCTGGAATGACCCAAAATGATAGCACCAACATTCAACAATAGTCTTCAATCCAAAATAAAAATGTCCATCGATAATTTATCGATGGACATTTTTATATCCATAGACGGGCAGCACTCAGCGCTACTCGATAGGGGATGGACTGCAGAGATGATACTTCTCCATAGCAACTCGACCGCAGCCGTCACATACAAATTTCATCGCCGCCAATTTATCCTTACACATATGCTTTGGTTCAATACTGGGTGCACCGCAGAAACTGCATTTTTGCTCATCTGCGCATGGATTGCACAAGTGTCCGGGTGCCTCCGCTACCGCACCGCAATTTTTACATGTATACGCCATGATTTCACTCCTTTCCAATAAACTACGCCGCTGCAAGCGGCAGAGTATCAATCGGAATATATAGAATCGCCCAGAGGGTGGGGAATAAAGAACTTGTCCGCCTTGGAGGAGGGCTTGTCCGCCTCCGCGGCTTAACCATTGCGACTCGCTTAAAATCCATATCATCTAATATGTTGCCCAATATTAGAAAGTCAATCTATTACATCCGATTTTTAATAATAGCGGATGAGCGTCACCGCCTTTTGTCAGGCAATGCTAATCGGTGCCCGCAGCTGTAATACCTTCCGGTCGGTAGTTGACCAGCATCATCCCCAGGCCCACCAGACAAAGTGCGGCAATCAGCCTGGGGGTAATGGTTTCACCCAGCATCAGCGCCCCGCTCAGAAATACACCGAATACCGGCACAAAAAATGTAAACGCATGCAGAAGACTGATCGGATAGCGATGAATGAGCTCGAACCAGAAGATAAAACTGACGGAGGCCACGATGATGCACTGATAGACCAGGGATAGGCCGGTTAATGCAGAAAAGCCGGATATGATCGGGGCTTCCATGAAAAAGCTCAGCCCGAACAGCAGCGGAATGGAGAAAAAGACCTGGTAGAACAGCGTTTGCAGCGGCACTGTCTGATCGGCCAGGTAACGCTTGATGTACACAGTAGTTGCCCCCCATAAAGCACCGGTGATCAGTGCCATGAGGTCGCCCGGCAAAGTGCTAATTGAGAACGAACCGATGCCTCGCATGAACAATATCGTCACACCGGTGAAGGCCACGATCAGCCCGGCTGCCTTCCACCGGTTGAGACGATCGCCTCCAAGAAAAAAATGAGCGCCGAGAGCGACGAAGAAAGGTGCGGTATAGACAAGGATGTACGTACGAGATGCGAATGTGTACTGAAGTCCGACGTATATCAGGGCAAACTCGGCACCGAACAACATCCCGATCACGATGCCGTGCAAGATGATGATTCTGGATGGGAAAATTCGAATCCCACGGGTTTTCATCCAGAAGAAAATAATAACCGTCGCCACCAGGGATCTCAGCCCGGCCATGAACATGGGCGCTATGTCCTGGGCGGCAAATTTGATAAAAGCCATATTGCCGCCCCAAGTTATGGCCACCAGCAACAGGATGATTATCGGCTGCCAGCGGAGATGGGCACGATACATGTCGGTTTTTCCAAAAAGGGGATTATCAATTTAAATTCCTGCTTGATAAGTAAAACTATCTCAATGTTGGTGCAAGCCTTTTGATGAAAAAAATTCATTCACCGCTTGTATGTATACCGAATTTCCGGTATTATTAGGGAGCGTTAATACAAGCATCGACCGTGAACCGTTCGCCGCCGACTGAACTAAACCGCAGCCGACTGCCCCGACCAGGGTAACTGTGTTTGTTAAGAATCCATAAAAAGGAGCATGATGAGCGACAAATTACGCGAAGTAAACAGCGAGACTCAAATCCTTCAGATAAAAATGCCCCAGGAACTTTTGAAAAGAGTAAACACGCATTGTGAGAAAATAAGTATCGCTGTTGACGAATTCATCCTCGATGCCATTGCTGAAAAGCTGGAACTGGCCTACAAAGAACGAAGAAGAAAACACCGTTTGTAAATGGTGTATCCCCAACAGCAAGGTGGCGCTCGAAGTCGGTGATAAGAAAATCCCGGTCTTCAATCCCCCGGCTCACGACGTGATGGCCCACGCCGCTTACTGACTGCCCTGCAATAATTTTTCACGGTATTGACATCTCACCTTCACCCATAAAGGAACTTTCTCGACATACAGCCCCTATCCTTCAGGGCCGGATAAATTCTAGCCTTTCTTATTCCAGAATCAACTAAATTGGAAAAAATTGCCGGCACTTTGGTTAAGTACCCAGGCTAAATCATCATGGGCGAGTCTGGATGCTTTGAGCCACTTGAGCTCTCTGTCCCAAGCGTAAGGAATATTCGGAAAATCGGAACCATACATAATGCGTTCTATCCTGAAGCGATCGAGCTCGATGGTTTCATCGACCGGGAAGTAATCTGTGAGGACCATGGTCGTATCCAACCACAGGTTGTCGTATCTCTCGATCAGTTTTCGGTAGGCAGTAATCTCGTTAAAACCCAGATGTGGGACGCAGATTTTCATTTTGGGAAAATTCTTCAATACGCGCTCTAATTTCAGGAAACTTGATCTCCTTAAATTGCAATTAGGTATTAGAACCGTCAATAAATCATAATAATTCAAATAGTTGAGGTATTTTTTGTGAGATAAT
>Ga0126332_10000171_pt1 | contig 26343 bp, 22 predicted proteins | sample InaspJWI42metaG_FD_94482 | JGI IMG/M metagenome (GOLD analysis project Ga0126332, IMG submission 94482) | Marine gutless worms symbiont microbial communities from Oahu, Hawaii - Inanidrilus sp. 2 OAHU.JWI-42 metaG | ecosystem: Host-associated > Annelida > Digestive system > Unclassified...
CGCCGGAGGCGGATCGCTCCGTCATTTTATTGATTGTTTTGTTAGAATTGGTAGAATTCCTTAAATATTCAATAGTCAATCGAAAATATTCAATCTGTTTCTTACAACATGTTGTCAGAAAAACGCCATAAGGGCCTAAAGTGCCTAAAGTGACCCTGTACGAGGTAGAAAATGGATACAATAATTCATCCCATACGCATTGAATTTCAGTTGCCGCTCAATGAAGAAAAAAAAGTCGAACGGGTGGTCTACAGCTATGTGGTGTTGGGCGAGCAGCTTTGCCTCATCGATACGGGACCGGTCGGCGGGCAGCAGGCGATCGTCGCAAGATTGGCCGATCTGGGAAGATCCGTAAAGGAAATCGACTTGGTGATCAATACCCATGAACATCCGGACCACATCGGGGGCAACACATTTTTCCAGGAAGCCGCCCAACCGGTGGTCGCCTGTCACAGCGCAGCGGTGCGCTGGATTGAAACCCTGGATGTTCAATTCAAGGAACGGCCCATCTACAGATTTTATTCTCTGGCCGGCCAGCCGGTCGCTATTCAGAAAAAATTGGAAGATGGCCAAGAAATTGATCTCGGCGGCGGGATCACCCTGAAAGTAATCTTCACCCCGGGGCATTCACCCGGATCCATTTCGCTATTCTGCCCTCAGGACGGTTCGCTGATCGTAGCGGATGCCATCCAGCCGGTAGATCGTCTCCCGCTTTATATCGACCTGGCCGATACACGCCGGTCGTTGCAACTGCTGCTGGCGCTTGAAGGGGTGCAGAGAATGTACCTGGCATGGGTGGAAAAGCCTTACACTGGAAGTAAGATCAAGGATACGCTGACGGCCAGTCTGGAATACCTGGATCAGGTGGACACCACCGTGAAAACCGTTGCGGGTGAATTTTCTGCAGACGCAACCGCCGAGGAAATAACCCGTGAAGTATTGCTGCGGCTGGGTCTTGAGCCCCCGCCAGTCATGCCGATGACCGTAGCAAGCATCAAGGCCCATCTGCACTAGCGCGGGTTATTCAATTTGAATTTTTCCACTTAATCTAACCGGCCTTGACACCCACTTTCTCAAGAGAGAGCTCCGTCTGCTCTTTCACAAGAAATTCCCGGCACACTCGGCGACCAGCTGCGCTATTTCGTAAAGTTTAAAAAACCGTATGCTCATTCGAATCCCTCGAATCTCCAACCACCGACAACTTGCTTTTATCAAACACGTACTCTAACAGTTTTTTCTCGGGATGCAATGAGTCAGTTCGCTATATCGCCAAAACTGGTTGGGGATTTTAGCAGACGCTCAAACGCCAAAAATATTTTTCTTGTGAGATTATGTTTCTCTAAGTAAAATTTACATTGTACGAATCCTCTGGAATAATTCCCCTCCCCAAAAACAGGACGGTTAGTAAAAAGAACGAATATGAGTGAATTTATTAAATGTTTATCCGAAATCTGCAAGGACGATGTGTCCACAGCAGGCGGAAAGGGGGCAAACCTTGGAGAGCTGACAAGGAAAGGCTTCCCCGTCCCTCCCGGGTTTGTCGTATCCGCCAAAGCCTGCGAAGAATTTTTTCAGACCATTAAGCTGAACGAAAAATTGAATTCCTTAAAAGAGACTCCTCGAGATGCACTGGAAAAATGCTGTTCTGCGATTCAAGGCACAATCGAAAGAGCAGAGTTCCCCGGGAAGCTGGGACAGGCAATTCTGGCAGCCCATGGGAAAATAATCGAAAACCGAAATTCCCGGATCGTCTACGCGGTCAGAAGTTCCTCCACCGCGGAGGATTTAGGGAAAGCCAGCTTTGCGGGACAGCATGGTACATATTACTATGTGGACGAAAAGAATCTATTAAAGATGATCAAGTATTGCTGGCTGTCACTTTGGAGCCCGGAAGCAGTCTCCTACCGTTCCAGCCAGGGGATCGATCATGCCTCGGTATTCATGGCGGTCGTGGTGCAGGAGATGATCATGTCGGAAGTGTCCGGAATTACCTTCACCGCAAACCCGATAACATCTTCTCTGGACGAGATTATCATAGAATCCAGTTGGGGCATGGGGGCTGCCATTGTGGACGGAAGGGTCTCACCGGATCGTTACATACTCGAGCGCAAAGGATTAATGCTTCGGGAAAAAAGAATTGCCGAAAAGCGCTTCCTGGTCCCTCCTCGTCCCAAAGGAAAGACGCGCCTGGAGGAAGTGCCCTATGAGAAGCGGCTTAGAGAGACCCTTTCTCCCGATATAGTCAAAAAGGTGGCCGAATGGGCGATAAAATCCGAGGAGCACTTCAAAAAGCCGCAGGACGTGGAGTGGGCGATTGCCGGCGGGCAGTTTTACATGCTCCAGTCCCGCACCATCACTGTGATGGGACGCGAGGAAATCGGCAAGGACATCAAAGGGGAGTACTTATTGTTCAAGCCCGTTTTCGAAAATTTTACCGAACCGCTCACACCACTTACCGGCAGCCTGGTGTCCAGAGTTGTGCCTCCCAGTTTCAAGCTCATTCGGGGGTGGCTCTATATGGATTTTAAGCTTCCCAGGCTCATTTTTCCCTTCAAGATTACCGACGAGGAATTGATAAAGCTGCTCTACTTGAGGGAATTTGTTCCCGTAAAGTTTTCTTTTCTCAAGCTGCCGTTTTTCCTGCTCTATGCTTCCCTGTTTTTTTTGTTATTTTCCGTCCCTTCGGCCCGAATCCGGGTGATGCCGGAAGGCTTTATGCAAAACTACCCAAAGCGGTGCCGAAAGATAGAAGAAGATCCCGCTTATAACCCTCTCGACACCCTTTTAAAACTCTGGGTTCGACCGAGTTTTTTCGAGCAGGTGGGCAACCTGGTCGTCCTGGTCAACATTTTGTCGGTACGGTACATTTTCCTCATGGGCGCGCTTAAAAAAATCCTGCGATGTTGGGTGCCTGATCTACGGGACGATGCGGTGGAACTACTTTGCTCCGGATCACAAGGAGTGCTGTCCGCAGAAATGGGCCGGGGCATTTGGGCCCTGGCGCAAGAAGCCAGAGGCAATGGCCGGGTCCGCGAAATATTTTTACAGCAAAGGCCGGAGAATGTGTATGCCGGGCTTGTCGATGAGCCACAAGCGAAGGAGTTTGTGGAGGGGTTGCACCGTTTTCTCGCTAAGAACGGGCACCGGGCAATCAAGGAGCTTGAGTTTAAGTCTGTCCGCTGGGAAGAAAATCCGGCCCAGGTTTTGGGAATGATAAAGAACTATCTCATTATTGACTCCGACCCGGTCCGCCACGAAGAAAAGAAGATTCAGGCACGGCATGAGCTTGAAGCAGAAATTCGCCGGAAACTTGATAAAACTCCCCTTGAACGTGTCCTGGGACTGCGCTGGAAACTTGTCCGCTTTCTGGCAGCCCTGAACCGGCATTTTATCAAAATGAGAGAGAATTCACGTTTTTATCACGTTATGGCGTTTTACAGTGTCCGCAAGAAGATACTCAAAATAGAAGTCGAGTTTATGGAGCAGGGAAAACTCAAGTGTAAGGACGATATATTTTATTTGCGTCACGATGAAATTGTCGATATTGAGACCGGTAAACTGGATTGGTTCGATGTCAAAGAACGGATTCGCGAACGGCGCCTCGAATACATCCGGCTCTCCAAGATCATACCTCCCAGAACAATCGGGATTAAATTGACTGAGAAACCGCAGGCTCAAGAAACAAGGACGGAGAAAGGTAAAGTGTTGCGGGGCTCATGTGCCTCTCCGGGCAACTACAAAGGCACAGCGCACGTAATTTTGGACCCTTCTGTAGATGCAGAACTCAAGCCGGGCGAAATACTGGTCGCACCTTATACAGACCCGGCCTGGACTCCGCTCTTTCTGACTGCGGGCGCTGCGGTGGTGGAAGTAGGCAGTTATCTCTCTCATGCCGGGACAGTTGCCAGGGAATATGGGATGCCCTGCGTTGTGGAAGTTTCTGGTTGCACCAGGCTCATCCAGACGGGGACCAAGATTAGAGTAAGCGGCGATCTTGGCATCGTAGAATTACTTCCTGAAGAGGGAGAGGCTTAATGACGATAATAATAAAAATTGCCTTATTTTTGTTGGGGATGTGGGTAGGCGTGCACGTACTCGCTGCCTTTTTTCGGATTATTGATTTATGGTACACGATAAATACCGCATATCTAAAGGTGATTCGAGGTATTTTGGGCTGGGGCGGGATAACTGTCGCCATAGCCGTACTGCTGGGAAAGTGGCAGGGAGCTTTTCTTTGGGGCCTTGGCGTTTTTGTGTCCCTTCAAGTTTTTATCCACCATGGAATTGCCCTGATGTTGGAAAGAAAAAGATAAAAAGTTGCTTTTTCAGCGCAGATAAATCGAAAATTGAAAAATAGGTATCACGTCTTGAATAGCGAATAAAATTTGTCGCTTTAAATCATCTTAAAAAGCTTTTAAGGATTCTTCTACCAGGAAGTTTTCTAGAAGGCACCGCCGTTTCGCATGGACCTTGATGATCAATAATGTTCACTAATGAAAAAGGGAAAAAGGAGAAAATTTCATGGACACATCCCAGCTGGCCGAGCAGTCGCAATTTATCTATGATAATCTGAGATTGAAAACCTTCCCGGTGGGCGTCAAGTTTCTCGAGAAGATAGAAGACCTCCCTGAAAAAGCCCGAAGACCCTCACTGTTTTTAAATAAGAAAATCACCGTATGCCAGGCCATGACGATGGCCCGCAACTACGGCTGGCAGATGGCTATTACGGCGCAGGATGTGATCTGCGTGCCGGCCTCATTGGCATTCGGGTTTACTAACGCTACAGATGCAAGAAAAGAAGTGGCGGGCTCCTTGTTGGAATCCAGTTACAAGAGCAGCATGGAGAAGGCTGTCAACGAAGTGGACCAGATGTGTTTTCTGGAGAGCGGCAAGTATCCGGCCCTTCTCATCAGTCCGCTTCACAAGCTCCCTGTTTTTCCAGATACAATTGTGCTTTACGGCAATCCGGCCCAGGTTTCACGCATGGTTCAGGCGGCCACCTTTGATTCTGATAAAAAAATCCAGGGGCTTTTTGGGGGAAAAGTGGAATGCCCCGAATACCTCGTTCGTCCCTTGCAAACCGGTAAGCCCAGAATCATTAACCCCGGACCGGGAGATCGAATCTTCTCCATGACCGGTGACGACGAGATGGTTTTTGCAATGCCCCATGCTTTTCTGGACCGGTTTGTCTTGGGGCTTAAGGAGTCGGGTAAAAAGGTAGGGGCCCGCTATCCCATAACCCATTATCAGAATTTTCAACCCGAGTTTCCGCCGCATTACCAGGAATTAGGCAAAAAGTATGGTATCTAGTGCTTTGTCCCAGAAATATCTTACAATACTCTAACCAAGAAATATCGCTAATCCTGAAACTCATCGTATGTAAGAAAAATCCAAATGACAAATCTCAAATATCAAACAAATCCCAATTCCCAATGAATCAATAACCGAATGCATCGGTGTGTTTGGATCATTTGAATTTTGGATTTGAATTTTGTCCTTCGACTTTATTAACCGAATTGATTGGTAAAGCGGCTGTTCGGAACTTATGATAGGGATTTTACCAATTTTTCATCAGGGAGCAGATCCAGACTGTCATATTCACAGGCCTCCTTGCAGGCGCTGCACAGGATGCAATCGGATGAGGTTAGGGTGGGAGGTTGGCCGTCAGCCAGAGCGCTCGTTGGGCAAGTATCCACACAGGCCCGACACTCGGGCACACATTTCTCGGCGCTAAACACCGGCCGCAGGCTCACGCGATCGGTAAAAAATTGCTTGCTCGTTTTTCCGCCGCCCACACCGGACAGGTAGCAATAAGTGGATTCCGGCGCGATCGTAGGAGGTCTGAAACCTTCAATGGGAGTGGCGTCACCGATCACCTCGATGGCATCCAAATCGGTTTGTCCCAGGCCCAGATCCCGGCACATGCGCAGGTACGGCACGTCATCAGTTTTAAAGCCGACCATCCGGGCTTCAACGGTGTCCAGGGCCACGGCATCGTCGGCTGCCAGGATCTTGTTCACCCACAGAGTTTCAGGTGAACAGGGCCCGTATCCTTCCATGGCCAGAATGCCGTCCATGATGACAAGATCGGGTGGCCGCAGGCGATACATTTCCAACAGGATGCCGGCAAAAATCTCCGGATCTTCGCAGTGAAAATGATACCAGGATTTCTGGGCACCGGCCAGCAGCCCGTAATTGTTTTTTACCGCACCGCTGAGCATGGTCAGGCCGTGCGTCTTCATTTTGGGCAGCGAAATATAAATGTCGGCTTCCAGAATGTCCCTGAGCACGGCCACATCTCGCTGAAACGGCTTTGCCAGCGAAACCTTGGCCAGGTTCAACGATAAATTGCGGTAGTAGGGTTCGGCGGCTTTGGCCAGGCCGGTGGTCTGGAAGATATAATCCGAATTACCGTAGGATTCGGTCCCGACCGAATCGCCGACGACGATTTGAGCCGGATTCAGGGACGCCAGCTTGCGGAGCACAGCCTTGACCAGCGCAGGATGGGTTACAATGGCTTCGCGGTCCGGGTCGCAGGCGCGCAAGGCATTGACTTTAACAGCCACCTTTTTGCCTGCAATCTCGAGCGGGAAAGTATCAAAGGCATGGTTTACTGCATCGGTGCAGGTCTCATAGGTGCTGTCCAGAATCAGAACTTTGCTCACGGTAATATTTCCTTCCATATTCAGCAATACACGGTACCGCCAAATTTGCTGTCAATTAAAGTTTGATCTTATTTATACCGGTTCGGCTCCGCTTTGGATGAAGAACCAGCAAGATGTTTATTTTAACCACAAAGGCACAAAGAACACAAAGAAGAAAAAGAAATGAAGGTTAAATCTTTGTGTCCTTTGTGTCTTTGTGGTTAAAATTATTTTTGTCTTTTTCAACCTATTGCCCGATCCATGCTGAACAACATCAAACGTCAGCAGTCCGGAAATCTTTCATCCTCTTTTCAGATTGGCCATTTCTTCTAGCACCGCGCAGACCGAGGCGGTGTCTTGTCGGGATCGACCGCCGGCCAGGGCCTGGGTGTAAATCTGGCAGGATGTGGATAGCAATGGGGTGGGACACTGCAAGGTTTTTGCAAATGCAGTGATAATATCCAGATCTTTTTGAAAAACGCCCACCTTCATGGTGGCCTCGTCGTATTCTCCAGCCGTCATCATCGGACCCCTGACTTCGAACATACGTGAAGTGCCGGCCCCGTCGCTGATCACTTTGTAGATTAATTCCGGATCCAAACCCGCCTTCATTCCCAGCACGAAAGCCTCGGCTGAAGCTACGTTGTGAATGGCCACCAGTAGATTGGCCACGAATTTCATTTGGGATCCCGTGCCGAATTCACCGATATAGTAAGTAGCCCGCGCAAAACCGTCAAATACCGGCCGACAACTATCGCACAGCTGATGATCCCCGGAAGCATACACCGCCAGGTCTTTGTAAACCGCCTGGGCACCGGTGCCGCTCAGGGGGCAGTCGAGCATATGCGTGCCGGTTTGTTTCAGCAAATCGAAAGCTTCCTTTTTGGCCTCGACGGGAAAGGTGCTGACCTCGATGACGATCAAATCCTTCTGGGCGGCAGCCACAAGACCATCCGGTCCGCTGACAACATCCTGCAAGGCGGCCACGCTGGGCAGCGAAGTGATGATGACATCGACAGCCTCGGCCACATCACGGACGCAGGCAGCGCCATTGCCGCCATGGCCCTCCAGCCTTTCGATACACTCGGGCAGAATATCATATCCGGTTACCGTAAAACCATCCTTGATCAGGTTAGCCGAAATGGCCGATCCCATAATGCCTAAACCGATGATACCTACATTCCGTTTCATCATGTTCCTCCATTACCGTTACCTAAGCGAAACACAAGTGCAAGAAGAATACGCTTGCCTCAGGGGCTTCACCACCATTTTTAGACAAACATACTATATGTTCAGAGGTTGACTTAACAGTGAGAAAGTGCGATATCAAGAATAATATTTACTCTAAACAGAATTAAAAGGGATTTTATGCGCATTGAACACGATAGTAACCCTGTAACAGGGAAAGCGTATTCAATATGGATAAATGACCACAATCTTTTATAAACACAGTATTTGAGCGAAATCAAGGCAGCTAATTGCGGCTGGAAATGAAAGTTCATTTAATGGGGCTGTTTGAATATTTATTGCCACTAAACAAAATACACTATTAGGAGAAAAGATCATCTGCCGACATAAAAAGTTAAATCAGCTCCAATCTATTCGTAAAGCTCAAAAGTAATCATATGAACATTTGGATTCAGCATCAAGTGAGTGAGAGTGAGGAATTATGCAGGCCGAAATAATTACCATTGGCACCGAAATTCTGCTTGGTCAAATAGTGGATACCAATGCCGCTTTTTTGGCCAGGCAGCTCGCAAAAGTCGGTTTCAACGTTTATCGTAAATCAACGATTGGCGATAACGAAAAGCGTATCGCCGAAGCTATTCGAAAGGCCTTGGACCATTGCGATATTGTGATCACATCCGGTGGGATCGGTCCGACCATCGACGATAAGACACGTGAGGCGGTGGCCATTGCAACCGGCTACAAGCTGGTATTGGATGAAAACCTTCTGCAGCACATCAAAGAATTTTTCCAGCGCAGGGGCCTGGAACTCGGAGAAAATAATTCGCGCCAGGCCTATATTCCTGAAAATGCCATTCCCATTCACAATCCCGTAGGCACTGCTCCGGGTTTCATTGCCGGATTCCAAAACAGCTACGTCATCACCTTGCCCGGGGTTCCGCACGAGCTTCATCATTTAATGGAGCATACCGTCCTGCCTTTCATCCAAAAGGAATTTGGCCTGGAGACGGTCATTAAAAGTCGCGTATTGCGCACGGCAGGTGCCGGCGAAAGCCATATTGATCGTCAAATAGCCGATCTCGAAGAATCGAGCAATCCGACCGTTGGTCTGGCCGCTCATCCCGGTGCGGTAGACATACGCATTGCCGCCAAAGCCAAAGATACAGGCCAGGCACAGCAATTACTGGACGAAATGGAGGCGCGAGTACGACGACGACTGGGCGATACCATATACGGCATCGATAAAGAAACGCTCGAAGAGGTCGTGGTGCAGCTGTTAGAGACGCACCGGTTCCAGCTGGTGGTGGTTGAGACCAATACCGGCGGCCGCCTGGCCGATCGGTTGACCGGGGTTGACCAAGGTTTCAATGTCATAAATCAAGCGCTGACGATGCCGTTTGCGCAGGTCAAAGCAGCCTTGTTAGCCGATTCATCAGCGGCAAATGCGATCTCAAACGGGGTCGCCGAAACCCTTGCAGAAACGATTCGCAAAAAGGCCGGGGCAGACATCGCCCTGGCGCTTGTCGGCGATCAAGACCCGCAGGTCGGCCCATACAGTGAGCAGACCGGCAACACTTACGTGGGCATAAGTAGCGCCGGTAACACTGACAGCCAGCACATCCAACTCGGCGGCATTTCCGCCGATGCCCGCACCCGAATTACCAACAGCGCCCTGGAAATGCTGAGAAGATATCTGCTGAAGATTTCAGACCAGCCCGAAATGGCTTGAAGTTAACGGCATGGATATCCTCAATCCGATAATCATTTTCTTCGTCGGCCTGGTGGTCAGCGTCCTGGGGACTTTGATCGGTGGCAGCAGTCTGTTTACCATACCGACCCTTATTTTACTGGGCTTGTCCCCGCACCACGCCATCGGTACCGACCGATTCGGCATCATGGGTATTTGCAGCGCCGGGTGGTACAAGTTTCATCAGAAGAGATTGATCGACTACCGGGTCGGCTTGACCCTGGCCATACCGGTTATTTTCGGTGCTTTTATAGGGGCCAACCTGGTCTTTGAGGTGAGCGAATCGGTTTTAAAACTGATCATCATTATCATCTCGCTATGCAGTCTGGCATTTCTTATTGTCGATCCGGCTCGGGGTATACAAAGCACTGCGCGGAATATTGGAAAATTCGAATATCTTGTCGGCGGTGCGATGACGTTTGTGGTTGGAATCTATGTCGGTTTTTATGGGGCCATGGGCGCAACGCTTCTGCTGTACATCCTGGTTCTGTGGTTTGGTCAAACCTTTTTGGAAAGTGCCGGCACGCTGAAAATTGCTGCTCTGGTAATGAATGCCATGGCGGCTATTGTTTTTGCACTCAACGGTGCGGTTGAATATACTCTGGCCCTTCCGATGTTTTGTGGATGTTTTATCGGATCCTATTTTGGCGCCCATTACTCGGACAAAATTGGAAATATCTGGATAAAAAGATTATTTATTGTGCTGCTGTGCTGTTTGATTATTAATTTGATTGTATAGGTGTTTTTCAACACCGGTGCAACTGGTTGTACCGGTGTTGACACGCTTCCCGTAAAAATGCATATCCTGTGAATCCCTGCGAATAATTCACCTTAATTTTTTTAAAACGGCATCAGTAAACTCTTTGGTCGTGGCTTGACCGCCAAGATCACGGGTCAATATTTTTTCTGAAGTGACCGCTTCCATGGCGTGCATCATAGATTGGGCCGCTGCTTTTTCATCTAGAAAATCGAGCATCATTTGGGCCGACCACAATGTGCCGATGGGGTTTGCAATCCCTTTGCCGGCGATGTCGGGTGCAGAACCGTGCACGGGTTCAAACATGGAAGGATATTCTTTTTCGGGATTAAGATTTGCGGATGCAGCAATCCCGATACTGCCGGCGATGGCCGGTCCAAGATCCGAGAGGATGTCGCCGAAGAGGTTGCTGCCGACAACGACGTCAAACCAGTCGGGGTGTTGAACGAAGTGGGCCGTTAAAATATCAATATGAAACTGGTCCGTGGAAACATCCGGGAACTCTTTAGAAGCGGCCTTGAAGCGTTCGTCCCAGTAAGGCATCGTGTGAATGATACCGTTGGATTTCGTGGCCGAGGTTAAATGTTTTTTGGGCCGAGACTGCGCCAGTTCAAAGGCATAGCGCAAGATACGATCCACACCTTTACGGGTGAAGACTGTTTCCTGAACCACCATTTCCAGATCCGTTCCGCTATACAGTCGACCGCCGATCTCTGAGTATTCACCTTCGTTGTTTTCTCTAACAACTATAAAATCGATGTCTTCCGGTTTGCGATCGGCCAGCGGGGATTTAACACCCGCCAACAGTTTCACCGGACGAATGTTCACATATTGATGCATCTGCCTGCGAATGGGGATCAGCAAGCCCCACAGCGAAACGTGATCCGGCACCTCCGGATCGCCGACCGCTCCCAGGAAAATGGCATCAAATTCGCGCAGTTTCTGCATGCCATCTGCAGGCATCATCACGCCATTTTTTAGATAATACGCACAGGAGTATGGAAATTCAGTAAACATTATCTCGAATCCATGCTGCTGAGACAATGCCTCCAGCACTCTAACTGCTTCCGGTACGACTTCTTTACCGATACCATCACCGGGAATAAGCGCAATTTTAAAAGTCATAATTAATAATTCCTTTTTTAAGGTATTCTTTCTGTCGATAGCCTCCCATTGAGGACCTCAGGGTCGAATGGCTGGGTCGAACGATCGATATTATAAAAGACGGAGTGAAACGGCATCCACAAATCTTCAATTTGCAATCTTCAATCTTCAATATGTTCTCGTCCGGATTAGGTTGAGGCATCACAGCCAGACAGCACCCTGTTCGGCACCGGTCACCATTTTGCGATAGGCGGTCAGCATCCCGGGAGCCGGATGGTCAGGTCGCTTTAAGGGCTGCTGCTGCCTCCGGGCCAGTTCCTTTTCTGATATAAGAACTTGGAGCCGGTTGTTATTTATATCGATTTCGATCACGTCCCCGTCGCGGACATAGGCCAGCGGACCTTTATTCCAGGCTTCCGGTGCGACGTGTCCCACGCAGGGTCCGCGAGTAGCACCGGAGAAACGCCCATCGGTTACCATGGCCACGGATGTATGCAGTCCCATGCCCACCAGCATGGCGGCCGGAATTGAAAGTTCCCGCATGCCGGGACCGCCTTTGGGGCCCTCGTAGCGTACCACCAGGACCGAACCCGGTTGGACCTGTTTGTCCATCAGAAATTGCCGCACGTCTTCTTCCGAATCAAACACCACGGCCGGCCCTTTGTGATACAGCATGCCGGGTTCCACGCCGGTCTTTTTTACCAGAGCGCCTTTTGGCGCAAGGTTGCCGTAAAGGATACTGAAACATCCGTTGGGCGAAATCGGATCGGAAAGGGGTTGTATGATTTTTGTATCAGGCAGCGGTGTCGCCTCTAACGCTTGGCCGAGACGGCCGCCCATACATAATCGGGCGTCCATATCGAGATAATCTGCAATGGTTTTCTGCAACCCCGCCACGCCGCCGGCTTGATGAAAATCGGTGATATTAAACGACGAAGACGGTTTAAACTTAGCTACGACTGGCACGGCGGACTGGATCGCATCAAATCGCTGCAAGTCCAATTTTAAATTCATCAATAAAGCGCAGGCCGCCAGATGCAGAACTGCATTGGTGGAGCCGCCGGAGGCCGAGATAAATTTGATGCCGTTTTCCAGACCGGTCTTGTTGAAATAACAATCAAATCGCAGCTCTTGCCGGGTCAGGCTGACGATGCGTTCGCCCACATCCCGGGCCTGGCGATACTTGGCGGCGTCAAAGGTGAGCATGGTCGTCGAGCCGAACGGTGCCAGCCCGGCGGCCTCTAAAAAACAGCCCATGGTATTGGCTGTCCCCATCATGGAGCAGGTTCCGGGTGAAGCGCAGAAGCGTTCCTGAAAGGCCAGAAATGTGGCCGTGTCGATTTCCTTCTTACGCATTTTGCCGATGGCTTCCTTCAGATCGGGGGTTGTATAGGTGCGGTCCTCCATTCGGCAGGGCAGCATGGCACCGGCAGTCAGAAAGATGGTGGGCAGATTCAGCCGGACAGCTGCCATCATCATACCGGGAATAATTTTATCGCAGGAGCACAGCATGACCATGCCCTCAAATCCGTGGGCCTTGACCATGGCTTCAATCGATGCGGCGATCAGGTCCCTTTGGGGCAAAATATAGTGTTGCCCCGGCCCTTGCGCCATGCCGTCACAGGGTGCCGGCACGTTAAACTCTGCGGGGGAGCCGCCGGCGGACCAAATGCCTTCCTTGACCCTTTGGCTCAGAGCTCTGAGCGGCTGGTGACCCGGGTTGACGTCCGTCCAGGAATTGACCACTGCGATCTGGGGCTTGTCCAGATCCTTGCTGCGGTATCCCACTGAATGCATCAGTCCGCGGTAATAGGCTTCGGTAATATCTTTGGGCCGACCGCGATGTTCCGACATTTTAGCGCTCCTTTTTCCGGAATTTTACGTTTAAAATATCTTCGAAAACCTTGATCAACGCCCCTTTGCTTTCATTCCCGTAGCCGCCGGCCAGAGCCATTTGAAACGTGGTGGCCGTGGCCTGGGTCAACGGCAACGGGATTTTTTGTTCAGCGCTAATTTCCGCGGCACTGATCATATCCTTGTAAGCGCTTTGCAAGGGATACCCCTGATCAAAGCAGTCATCAAGGGTCAGGGGAATAAAAAAATCCGCTGCAAAACTGCGGCCGGTGCCGGTGGTTACCACGCGATGGACCTTTTGCGGATCGAGCCCCAGTTTAGCGGCCATGGGTAGAACTTCCGCAATCCCTGCAGCGCAGATATTAAACAGAATTTGATTGACCAATTTCATCAACTGACCGCTGCCGGCCGCTCCCATGTAGATCACCTCACTGCCGAGTATGTCCAGCAGCGGCTGCAGGCGGGTGAATACTTCTTTATCTCCGCCGAACATGATGGTCAACGTGCCTTCCCGGGCCCTGGCTTCCATACCCGAAACCGGCGCATCCGAAAAGTGGATCTTTTGCTGACCGAGTCTGCGGGTGAAATCCAGACTGCGCATATAGCTGATCGTGCTCAGGTCGACGACTTGCAGTCCGGCTTCGGCGCCCTTAATTAAACCCGCATCGCCGAATATGACCTGTTCGACGATGTCGGTATTGGGCAAACTCAGGAATACTGTTTCGACCTGCCGGGCCATGTCCGCCGGCGACAGGCTGGATTCGGCACCCTGGTCCGTTAAAAATTGGATTGCACCCGAATCGATATCGTAAACCGTCATATCATGTCCGGCCTTTAAAAGATTGAGCGCCATCCATTTTCCCATCTGGCCCAGCCCTATGAATCCGATTCTGGTTTTCATGGATTTCCTCCGCACATTGCTATTGTAAGCCGATGCTCCGCAGAAAAAGGCAGTACAAATGTCTGCATCGTGTTCTGCCATATCATGAATGCGCTTGCAACGCTACTTTCTTCCGGGACTTTCGGTGCCCTTGCGCAGATCAATGTTTACATCAGGGATTACTGGGTGAAGAGGTGGATCAAACTCAGGCATGAAGAAGAGCTTTTGTTGATCCCGGCTTTGGAGTTGACACGAAACTGCAAGCAGAATATGTTCGCGAAGTAAATACGGAAGCCAAACCGGTCAGGAGGAAAAATGGCGCTACAGTTATTTTCAGTTGAACGCTTGGAGAATTTTATCCGTTCAGTCCTCGGCACTTATGGAATTCAGGAAGATCATGCGCGCATCTGTGCGATCCAGATGATAGCAGCCGACTTGCGGGGAATGCACGGTCACGGGATTTATCGACTCCCCAGCTACTGTCGCCGATTGGAAGAGGGCGGGTATAACCTGCAGCCGAACATTCAAACAAAAAGGGAAACCCCCGTTAGTGCCATCGTAGATGGAGATAACGGCCTGGGGCAGGTGGTTGTCACCCGGGCGGTGGAGCTTGCGATCCGCAAAGCCAAAGAAAGCGGGCTGGCCTGGATCGGAATCCGGTGCGGCAACCACGCGGGAGCAGGCGGCGTATATGCGGCCATGACCCTGCCCCACGATATGATCTCCATGTACCTGGCTATCGGAAACGCAAATCACATGCCGCCCTGGGGCGGGGTGGACCTTCTTCTCAGCACCAATCCCATCGCTTTTGCCATCCCGACCGGAGAGGAACCGCCGATTGTGCTCGATATTGCGACCACGGTTGCATCATTCGGTAAGGTGAAAGTGGCTGCACAGAAGGGTCAAGCCCTTCCCGTCGGCTGGATGGTGGATCGCCGGGGGCAACCGCTCACAGACCCGCAGCGGGTTAAAGAGGGATTCTTGCTGCCGATTGGCGGTCACAAGGGTTACGGGCTTAATTTTATCATCGGCGCACTGGCCGGCGTTCTCAATACAGCCGCCTTCGGCAGCGCGGTCATCGATTTTAACAAGGATTTTAAAAATCCCACCAACTCGGGCCAGGTTTTTTTTGCAATGCGCCCGGATCTTTTTCGCGATCTCAATGAATTCAAGGCTGAAATGGATCTGCGGATCCGCGAAATGCGTAATTCGACTCCCATGGCGGGTGCTGATCCCATACGCCTGCCGGGCGAGATGGCCCGCCGTCGCGAGCAGCAAATGCGGGAGGAAGGGGTGCCGGTTGCACCGCCGGTACTGGCTCAGGTCCGGGAAATTGCCCGCAAACTGAACCTGGCGGATTGTTTGGAGGAATAACGACTAACATTAGAGGAAGTCATGTTTGAAAAACTTGGAGTAGTCACCAACAGCTGGGCCCAGAGAATGGAAGACGGCACCCGTTTTGAGGATCTTGTTGCGCAGTTTGCCCGCAACGGGTTTAGACACCTTGAAGTGCGCGATGGAGACTATCTGCGCCGATCGGAGTTCGGTCGATTTATCCATGAAATCGAAGAAGCCTCCGCCGGCTACAGCCATCAGGACTGGCAGAGGATCTGCGACGAAATACATACAACAAAGAATCTGGACGCGGCTGTCAAGGAAGAACATCGATCCGTTTTCGATCGTCTGGTCAATTTTTTTCAGATATCGCAAGAGGTGGTGTTCAGCTATGCTCTATCCCATCCATGGTTGACCCGGTCGTCAGACATCGAGGCGGACAACGACCACATTACCCGTGCCATCCAGCTGGCGTATCTGCTCTGCCCGCAGCAGGCGCGTTTGCGCTTGGTGTCGCTCGATCCGGTCGACCCGGTGGATCAGCCGACGGCAACTTCAAACTTGAAGCGTTATCGTTCGCTGCTGCCGGATTATCATGTGATCCTGGCCGTTGAGAACGCCTTGCAGCCGGCGCCCTTGATTCTGGAATTGGTCGTCGCAGGTGGTGCTCTGCTGGCATACGATGAGGCAAACAATTACCAATCCGACGGCAGCGCCATGAACACACCCGAAGAGTTCTGGCATGCCGTCAAGTTGGAAAACCTGGCCTCGATCCATTTAAAGCAGAAAGCGCCTCAAGGGGTCTTAGCACGATTGGGGGATGGATTTGTTGATATTGCCGCGTTGATAGATCGCTTGAGAAATTGCGGTTACAGCGGCGATTTGCTGCTGGAATATCTTCCAACCGCTGATCCTTTGGCGGATGCGATCCAAAGTCGGACTTTTCTGATGGGCTGCTGATTCATTACTAAAAACCAGACAATAAAAGTATCCGGCTGCGCTTGAGATTAAAAGATCCTGCGGTCTAGCGACTTCGCCAAGGCTTACCACAAGTGGCTTTGAGCAAGATCTACTGTTTGCAAATGGATCCTAATCAGCGACAAGATCCTCATAGAAAGAAATAATCGCCGCGTTGTCCCATTCTCCTCTGCCCTTTGCGACCTGGGAGCACAGCGCCTGAGCATGCAGACTGCTAAGCACCAGGGGAAAGTTCAATCGATGCGCCAGATCGAGCATCAGGCGCACGTCCTTGAGGTGAAAAGCCAGCTTGCCTTCGGCCGGCAGAAAATCCTGGTCTATCATTTTGCCGCCCTTCATATCCATGGCTTTCGAATAAGCGGCAGATTTCTTGAGCACTTCCAGCAACTTTTTCTGATTCATTCCGGCCTTGCGGCCCAGCGACAGCCCCTCTGCCAGTACCATGCGATTAAGCCCCAGGACAAGGTTGACAATCAGCTTCATCAGCGCTCCGGAACCGTTTTTACCCAGATAAAAGGTCTGACCGGCCAGAGCTGAAAAGATTGGTTCACACGCCAGATACACCTTCTCATCACCGCCGACCATAAACGTGATGTCTCTTGCAGCACACATTTTGGAAGTCCCGCTGATGGTGGCATCCAGCATATCGATACCCTTTTTCCTCAGCTGGTCGGCCAGAGATTCCGACATTACGGGGTCGGCCGTGGTGGTATCGATCAGGACCAACCCTTTGCGATTTGGGTCAAACAGCTTGAGCGAGTTTGCGACCACTTCGTCGACCACATGGGAATTGGGCAGAGAGAGGATGATGATATCCACTTCATCAGCCATATTTGCCGGGTCGTCCGTCCTTGTTCCGCCGGCTGCGACAAACGCCGTTACCTTGTCAGGATCAATGTCATAACCGATTACGGGCAAACCGGCTGAGATCAAATTTTGGGTCATGCCGCTGCCCATCAAGCCCAGACCCACGAAACCGATTTTGTTAATCATGCGCTTGCCCCTTTCTCCCTTGTAGTTCTAAATTTTGGATGCTCTATAGTCTTTTTATATAAAATCTCACGCAAAGACGCGCGCCAAAATTATGAAAAATAAAAACTGTGATTAATCAAAATATTCTTTGCGGCTTTGCGTGAAAATCAATCATCGTTAATCGACAAGACTAACTCCTGTTCCAAACTGAACGATATTTTTAAAAATGCTATATTTAACGAAAAACCGTTTTGGATTCGGCTGCTGATGACGGTGCGTCCTGAATAAAAAAACCGGCACCCCCGGTGAGGATGCCGATTTTCAGATGCGGTTCATTGGAACCGTTTATTGACCTGATATTTTTTTGACCAGTTTGCGGTATTCTCCTTGGTTCACCGGACGGCGCTTGTCGTAGTCAGGTCCATCCATGAACTCCATGTTTTCACCGATTCGTTTCATCAATCTTTTGTAGGTCTTATCCGAATTCAGCTTGGCGAACGCATCCCGTAAAATTTTCATCCGGTCTTCCGGCACACCTTTGGGTGCCATCACGATGCGATCCATTGTTCCGGTTTCATATCCCAGTTCCTTGAGAGTGGGCACATCGGAGAAAACCCGCTTGTCACCGGCGCTTGCAAGCGCGCGGATCTTACCGGCCTCGACCAGGGGACCGGCCTGGGAAGGAAAGGACATCATGAAATCACCATCTCCGGCGAGCAGCGCCTGCATGGCCGGGCCACCGCCTTTATAAGGAATATATGTGGCCTCGACACCGGCCTGCAGCAGGACTCTGGCGCCCGGTGTCATTGTCGCACCCCAGTTTCCGGAAGTGGTAAAGACCAGCTTGCCGGGATTCTTTTTGCCGTAAGTGAGCAGTTCGTCGATGTTTTTCCAGGGTTTTTCAGCTCGCACGACGACACTGGCGGCACCATAATTAATCCGGCATACCGATTTCAGGTCCTTGAGCGTGTCGTAGGGAAGTTTTTCAAGCAGGGGTTGAAGCTGATCAATGTAGTTGTGGGTGAAGATCAACGTGTAGCCATCCGGTTTGGCTTTTATGGCCGCTGCCGTGCCGGTTTGTCCGCCTGCACCCGGCATCAGTTTGACTACCATGGCCTGGCCCAGGTATTGCGGGATGACACTGGTAAAAACGCGGGCATTTAGATCGTGGGAACCGCCGGCTCCCAGCGGAATGATGAGAGTAATCGGTTTGCTTGGATAAGTGTCGGCCAGGGCGGGCGATAGACCGACAAAAATCAAAAGCACTGCCACTAACATTAAACGGGATATTTTTCGAAAAGTCATTCTGTATCCTCCTTTGCTTGTTTGGCTTTGAAGTTAGTGTGACTTATGGGATTAATTGATTTTTATTTGATATGCGGATATCACCTCCTCTCATCCTTCAGCCGGCTGCTCCTTAACCGGTGGCACTTTGACATGCTTGCGCCGCAGACGCACACCTCGCCACCACAGCCAGGCCGTCACAAAAGGCGTGATGGCCAGTATGGTTGCGGTGACCGGGCGCGCAACGAAAATGTAGTGCAGGGTATCACCCCGGGCCAGGTTCACTGTCTGGCCAAAGGAGTATTCAAGGACCGGGCCCAGGATGTAGCCCATGACCATCGGGGTGACGTCAAAATTAAATTTTTTAGCGGTATAACCGAAGATACCGAAAGAAACCAGCACCAGCAGATCAAAGGGATCGGAGCGGTATACATAGGAGCCGGCAAAGGCGAAAACGGCAGTGAGCGGTAACAGTGCCGATTTGCGGATAGTCACGACTTTGGCAAACAACGGGATGGTGAGATACCCAAGGACGACAAAAAGGATATTGGCCATAATCATGGCCACCAGAATGGCAAAGACCAGCGGTCCCTGTTCGGCGAAAAGCTGCGGACCCGGACGCAGTCCCTGGGCGATAAAAGCCCCGAGCAGGATGGCAGTGACCTTGTCTCCGGGAATACCCAGGGTCAGCAGTGGTACCAGTGTCGGGCCGTTTACGGCATTGTTGGCAGCTTCAGCAGCTGCAATCCCCTCTATTTCACCCTTGCCGAATGTTTCCGGGTGCTTTGATGCATTTTTTGCGGCTGCGTACCCTACGAAGGCCGAGACGACCTGACCGACGCCGGGAATAATCCCCAGAGAGGTTCCGATGGCAGTCGATCTAAGAATGGTCTTGATGCACCGGCGGAATTCCTTAAAGGTTAATTTTTCTCCTGTCTTGAGGTTGAACTGTTTGGCAACGAACGAACTTAATTTTTTTTCCACCGCTTGAAGAATTTCAGGAATGGCGAACAGGCCGATGAGCATAGGAAGCAGTGGAATGCCGGATTTGATTGCAAAAAAGCCGAAGGTGAATCGGGACATGCCGCCAAGGGGATCCTGACCTATCATCGAAAAAAACAACCCGATGAAACACATGATCAGTCCCTTGACAAACAGGCCCGACGTGGTGGCGGAGATAATAATGAGGCTGAGCAGAATAATCGCCGCCAGTTCCGGCGGGCCGATTTTCATGGCCAGGATCGCAATAGGACCGATAAACAAAATGGTGAGGAAATCGCTCGACAGGTCCCCGCAAACCGAGGCGAAAAGCGCCATTTCCATGGCTTTGCGCGCTTTACCTTTCTTGGTCAAAGTCGGCCCGTCAAAGGTCGTCGCCACGGCGGCACCGGTGCCGGGCATGGAAACCAGAATCGCCGGTATGCTGCCGCCGTATATGCCCCCTTTGTAAACACCTATCAGAAATGGAATCCCGACCATGGGATCTAGAAAAAATGAAATTGGGAGCAGCACCGCCATGGCCATGATGGTGGTAAAACCGGGCAGCGCACCGACGAACATTCCCAGCATGAGACCCAAACCCATCATGCCGAATGTGTCCCATCGCAAAGAAAGCAGTATTCCCTGTAAAAAATTATCCCACATCTAAAAAACCTTTCCGAAACATTTGCCAGATGTCAAACCAATTGGTTGTTCCCGCGTATGAACCCGTCGATTAAAAAAAAGGAAATTCCGGCAAGGAAACTTTCAACAGTCGCGTGAAGACGAAATAGATTCCTATCGGGACACCGACGCTCACGAGGATTCCAACCAGAATGTTGCGGTTGCCGTAATAGGTGGACAAGGTGCCGGCCACCAAGACACTGGAAAGGACAAACCCCAGCGTTTCAAACAAAAGCGCGTAAGCCAAAAAAGCCACAAGGGAGGCGATGATGCGAAAGTAGCCGTACCGGGTGACCTCTTTAAAAAGGTTTTTCTCCTTAATGCGAAAACTGATCCACAAATACCAGATGCTCAAACCGATAAGGGCCAGGGTTGCCAGCCGCGGAAACAGAGTTGGTTTCAATCCCATTAAACTGCGACCCATAAAAAGCATCGGCTTCTGGATCTGGTAGGGAATGATGAAAAACATAATGGTCCATAAAATGAGAAAAAATATGGCGGTGGCGGTATTATAATTAAAATTGCTGCGCCACGATTCATCGCGGGTGCTGTTTTCCCTGTTTTTTTTCATTTGATCAGACCTTGTTCAATGTTGTTAGGGAAACCGAATCTTTAATGTGCTGTGCAAGTGCGCCGCTTGAGGCGGATAATAGATAGAATGTCACCATCATTTCTTTGGCGGAAAGACTTCAGACACCTTCTAAAGGGCGCCATTTTTTCCACCTTGCAATATCTGACAGATAGATGTCAAGATTATCTGCATCTTGAACTGCCGTCTTTCCTAATAGTGTTTTTGCCGGCGCCTTTATTCTTCCGCATCCCATCCCGGAGGCGGGTAGTCATTTTCGGAGTCATCGATGAATACAATGCGCGCGGCTTCTTTGGACGGGACGCCGCCGTAGGCAAACACCAACTCTACCTCCTCTGTCCGGCTGGCGTTGGCGACCCCGTGAATGACTCCCTCCGGCGCGTAAACAAATGTGCCGGGAGGACATTTCGTTATTTTGGCTTCCGGCCCCAACAACAAAGTCATCGTTCCTCTAATAATAAACATGGCTGCTTCGGCGCTCATATGTACGTGCCGTTCGTTGGCCGTATGGGGCGGGATGATGGTGCGCCCCATGGAAATACGCTTGGAACCGCATACGGTGTCGTTAATTCCGAATTTAATGGCCAGCCCCTTTTCATATTCAGTATCGGTGAAGACTTCGGAATAATGTCCTGATTTCGGGGGAACGTCGAGCAGTTCGGATAGATCCTCCAGTTTGACATATTTTGCCATTTTACAGTCCTTTCATAACGTTTTTGGTTTTGCAGACACCATCGCAGCAGGAATAGAATTACAGTTTGGGCAATACGCGCCGTAGCGCTGATAGTCGAAAATAGCCGTTGGCCGGCGCGCAGGTTAGATTATTTAAAAAGTCAATAGAGGTTAAATTGTGGTGCCCTATTAGATGACTGAATCATTTTTAGTTGAGACATAGTACAGTGTCAAGGAAAATTTTTCACTCATAAGAAAAAAAGAGGAACCAATTTATAGCTATATAATATGCTGGTTTAAGGATAATATATAGCTGATTTTTGTTAAATGCCATGAATTTTTTACCCAGGTTAAAATATTTTTTCTAAAAAGGGATTATGATTTCCCCTCTATAGACTTGTTCACAATCGGCATGCCGACAATCGACCCCCACTCGGTCCAGGACCCGTCATATACTTTTACACGGGAGTAACCGAGCAGAAACTTGGTGATAAACCATGCCATGGTTCCCCTGTGGCTCAATCGGCAGTAAGAAACAATTTCCTTATCAGACGTTGCACCAATCCCGTTAAACGCGTTTTGAAGATAGCTGAGCGACTTGAATGTTTCATTCTCATTTAACAGGGTGGCATAATAAAGATGCTTGGCACCCGGAATATGTCCCTTTCTGACTGCGCCATGATCGACCGAAAACCAATTGGGCGACACCCGTTCTCCAATGTATTCATCCGGTGTGCGCATATCCACCAGGATCCGACCGGGATTCTCCAATCCAGCCAGTACCCCCTGACGACCAATCCTACAACTCTCATCGACGTCGCGGATGGGATACTCAGCAGGTGTGATACGGGGAAGGTTTTGCATCTGAGGACGCCCTTCTTGACTCCATAAGTTCTTGTTGCCATTCATAATTTTAAGGTTTTTATGTCCCCGCATGGTGCACACCCAGAAAGCATACGTGCTGAACTGAATCTGACCGCTGTAAAGAACGACCGTCGTATCGTGGTGGAATCCGCTTTTTGACATCAGCTCGGCAAAATCGTGGGGTGTTACAAACTCACGCATGGTGGGATGCCACAACGATTCCTGCCAGGGCCAATGAACAGCCCCCGGAATATGACCGGATGAATAGGCATCGGGATCTTTTAGATTGCCGACTTCAACAATTCTGACATCCGGATTGTCCAGATTTTTGGCGATCCAATCAGTACTCGCCAACCACTCGCTTATAGCTTCTTTGCTCAAAATTGATCCTTTCAAAGGTATTAGGTTATTTTCTTTTTCCGCTGGTACACGATTTCATCGCCCCTAACTAAGAGCTTTTTTATAAAATGCGGTGCGTGAACGGCCAGCAAGCGCACCGAGTTGTGAAACCGATTCATGGGTTTGTTCCAGGGACAGACCGCGATGCACCGACCACCGCAACTGGGCCACTTTTTTTTGTTCATTCCCCAGAAGATGATGCACTTTTCAGCGTTAATCCACCATTTGCGAAATCCCGGGTTGTTGTGGACGGGATTGGGGATTTCAGTGCTGGGTGCGCCTTTGGGAATCGCGCCGGCCGGGCAGAATTTGGCACAGCTTTCACAGGCAATACAAAATTCGTGGGTGCCGAAGGCAATCGGTTTATCGGCAACCAGAGGCAAATCCGTGGTAACTGCTTTCAGGCGCATGTTGTTGCCGTATTCCGGAGAGAGCACCCTACCGGTGCGACAAAATTCGCCGACACCTGCATCCAGTGCGATCGGTACCATGTTCAACTCGGGTTCTCCGCCGCCCCTGGTTTCACGATACATGGCATCATAGCCCAGGCTACGGATAAAATCGGTGAGCTGGGTGGTGATCAGTTTGAGCCGCGAATAAACATCGGTCGAAGAAGCCCAAGAAAAATAAGAAGGCGCCAGGTCGATTAAACTGGGTTTGTGCTGTACCGCTGCGACGATCGCATAGGGGTGTGAGATGGCGACATCTTTGTAGATCCAGCGCTGATCCAGTTTTGTGATGCGCACCATATCGGCTCCGAACATCAAGCCCACCTTTTTGATAAGCCTGGATATCCAGGCTTTGTCATTTATTTCCACCCGGCCCGGCTCGGGGGTGACCGCAAAGGGGACGGGATCATATTCACCGCAGGCACGATAGCCGGCATCGGCCATCGCCCGGCCGAATCGATCCTCGATATCCAATTCTTCATACGCAAGCGGGGAGAGGTAATGGTCGTGGCCGGTGCGGGCCTTGAACTTTTTGCGCAGATCTTCGCCATAGGGATTTTCGGGACGCATGCATAAAAAGGCCATACGCTGCTTTTCAAAGCGCGAGATGTCTGCAATTATGTAGCGCTGGTAAGTGGGCTGGTCGACCTCTTTAACCCCCAGCCGCTTTCTAAACGCTTCCTGTTTCTGCAGTTGTTTTTCATATGGTAAAAGCGCTTTCTCAAGCCTTTGCATACCGAGGGAGCCGATGGTTGCAGCTTCATTTACAGAACGCCCTTCAATCCTGGAAGCTTGACGGGATTGATTATCTGGTTTTTTAGTACCTGCTTTCATAGACGATGACATAATACTATTACTGATAAGTTTGAAGTCACTTTTAAGAATTTCTTCCGTAGATTTCATTAAAAAGTACATAATTGAATATACAATTAGACCACTGAGTCACTCCGAATCCTTAGGGGTTGAACATTATTTTCACAAGGGCAACGATAATAAATGCAATAAACATCCTTTTGACCCAGACATTGCCGATCCTTTCAGCATAATGCGCACCCAGATAGGAGCCGACCAGACACCCCGTCAGCATTGCCAGGCCCAGATAATAATTCACGGCATTGTTCAGGGCAAAAACCGTGGAGGCGGTTACGGTCATGAAGATCGAGCCGATCTTTTGCGTGGCCGCACTTTGGATGAATGTTTGTCGGAACCAGGCAATCAGGATGTACATCGAAAAGGTGCCGGCCATCGCACCGTAAAACCCGCCGTAAATGCCGACTAAAAAACTCAAAGAGGCGCCGATAAGGTATTCCTTCTGCTGAATCGCGGTTTGTCTTCTTTTAATACCTATATCGGGGTTTAGTAGAAGGAACGCCACCAGAAGGATGTTGGTGACCACGATGACATGCTTCAGGACGTTCTCGCTGATCTGCAAAACGAGATTGGCCCCTAAGGCAGTACCAAACAGCACCGGAATTGCGACTATTAAACCAACCCTGTAGTTGATCAGTCCCTTTTTTTGAAACTTGTACCACCCTGCCAATCCTACCCCGATGATTCCAAAACGGTCGGTCCCGATGGCGGTGTGCGGCGGCAGGCCTAAGAGAATCAGGGTCGGAATGGTGACAATGCTGGAGCCGCCGATCAGTGTGCCGAAAGCGGCGGCCACAACTGCGACGAAGAACATGATCAGCAGATGGTAAAACTCCATTACTTGTAAAACTCATCCAGATCGACGGGCAATTCTAATCTTTCACCCCGTGCCGCGGACAAATCCATGGCCATTGTCAGAACAAGGTTGCGATGGCCGTCGGCTGCGGTTGCATGGGGCGAGTCGAGTCCGGAGCAGACGCGTGCAAACCAGGTGTTGGTTTCTTCCCGCATAGGTCCCCAGATTTGTCCGATATGCATATCTCCCGGGGGGTAGCTGGTGAGAAAGTCCACATGCCGCTGAAACTCGGGTTCAAAGCCATCCGGCTTGTACCCGGCTCCCTGGGGTGTTTCCGATGCCAGCACCAGATCACGGTGGGTGTCTTCCACATCGATCACACCCTTGGTCCCGACAATGCCGATCTCAATTCCATAGACTGCCCCGGGCCACACCACCGGGAGGGCCCAGCTGATATTCATGCTGAAGATGGTGCCGTCATCCATGGTAAATATACCAAAGGTCGAATCCTTGGTTCCGTATTTGGCCAGGGCCTTGTCGATCGATTGGGCATAAATCGACACCGGGTTTTTGCCTTCCATGAGCCACATGCTCATATCGAGGCTGTGAGTGCCCGAGACCACCATGGGAGTCAGATTATGACGTTGATCCGTGCGGCGGGTGGTTGCAATCGGAACCATGCGATTCATGAAAGCCCGGGTGACAACCGATGTCACCTCGCCGATCTGGCCGCTGATAAGCCGCTGCTTGATTGCCAGAAAACGCCGGCGGAAGCGGTTGGTATAACCGATGACCGCGTCCACGCCGCTTTCCTCGATTGCGGTGAGCAACTTCAGCGATTCTTTTACATCGGTAGCCAGGGGTTTTTCGATAAACAGGTCGTAACCCTGCTCGATGGCGGCCAGGGTCGGGTCGAAATGAAAATTTTCATCCGTGGCGATGATGGCGGCATTGATTTCCGGCCGTTTGAGGAGTTCCCGGTAATCGGTGGTAAAAAAATCCGCGTTGGCGTCTTTTTGCAGCTGTCGGCCCAGATCCTCTTTGACGTCACACAGCCCGAGCCAGCCGACGGCCGGGTAGTCGTGGGCCAGCTTGGCGCGGATGCGACCGATGGTGCCGCAACCGATAATTGCCAACCCGATTTCTTTTTTTTTGTTGCTCATAATTGACCCCTTCTCTAATTTCAGGAAACTTGATCTCCTTAAATTGCAATTAGGTATTAGAACCGTCAATAAATCATAATAATTCAAATAGTTGAGGTATTTTTTGTGAGATAATAAAAGTTATTGCAAGCGGAAA
>Ga0126332_10000172_pt1 | contig 26246 bp, 20 predicted proteins | sample InaspJWI42metaG_FD_94482 | JGI IMG/M metagenome (GOLD analysis project Ga0126332, IMG submission 94482) | Marine gutless worms symbiont microbial communities from Oahu, Hawaii - Inanidrilus sp. 2 OAHU.JWI-42 metaG | ecosystem: Host-associated > Annelida > Digestive system > Unclassified...
AATTCCGCGGCAAATGCGATGAAGTCTTTGTCGCTTTCAGCGTCATCGCTTTTAGCCATGATATCGGCCATGCAATGGAGCAGTAAATCGGGGGTTTTTTCGCCGCACTTCATAAAAAAACGGGTGACGGCTCTGCGGGTCATCCGGTATTGCCGGCTGGCGGTGAACAGGGAAAGCGGTCGAATGTGGTTGCGAATGATAAAATCGATATAGTCGGCATCATTGCGGGATAATTTCAAGCGCCGGCTGATCGCCGTGGACATATCGGCGCTTTTTTTAGCGTGCCCGTAAAAATGCACGCCGCCGTCGACGTCCACTGATCGTGCAGACGGCTTGCCGATATCGTGCAGCAAAACAGCCAACTTCAAAGCCGCGGTCGGGATGGCTTCAGGCGTCCACAGTCTCGGATCCATGCCATGCGGCTTATCGGCACGGATATCCGCTAAAATGGTCTCGAGGTGGCAATAGGTTTTCAGTGTATGATCGAAAACGTCGAATTGATGGTAGCGGTTTTGCCGACAGCCTTGGAGATCTTTCAGTTCCGGAAAAATGGCCGTCAGCAGCCCGCCACCAGCCATGCGGGAAATGTGAATGTGGGATTTCGGGCTTTCAAGGATCTTATACAGCTCCGCGCGCACCCGTTCGCCGGCCGTACGGGTTATCCGGTGAACATTATCTTTGATGGCGGCTTCGGTTGCCAGGTCGATTTTAAAGTCCAGATCCGAGGCCATGCGGAATGCCCGCAGCAGCCGTACCGGATCTTTTTTGAAGATCGAAGGGGAGACCATGCGGATACGACCGGCTGTCAGATCATTGCGAGCGCCGAGGCAATCGAGCAACTGTCCGGTGGCAATGTCATATGCCAGGGCATTGATGGTAAAATCCCGGCGACGAAGATCATTTTCTATGGAGGCGCCCTCAATAGCCGCAATGTCCAAAATAATTCCGTCGGCGACAATGCGGTATATCAAAAGTCCCGGTTTGCCCAACTCAATATAATGACCGGCGGTTCTGGCAGCCATGCGGCGAGCAAAACCTTCCGGATCCCCCCGAACCGCAATGTCATAATCCAGCGGCAGGCGACCGAGCAGAACATCCCGAATAGATCCGCCGACAACATAAGCTTTATCCGGTTCAACGGCCGGGAATATGTCGGCAGGAATCGGCAGCATATCAGTGGTTTCCTTTAGCAGGATTGGAGATGGATTATTGAACAAATGTATTAAGGGCTCGCTTAAAAATAACTTCACATTTTAGTGAGCCGATCCATCCCGCCTGGCTGCGTTGCTCGTCGGTTGACTTGCTATTCGCCCTCCTCGCGCCTTGCCACGCGGGCGCCTCGATCCCCTAAAATGTAAATTTATTTTTTTGCGAACCCTAAGCGGATTTGGACCGATGTTGATATAACATATGAGGCAGCTATTTAAAATCAAGACATTTTTCATTTTGTTTGAGATTTGTTTTTTGGTGCTTGGCAGTTTAATATTATTATTTTCTAAATAAATCTATTTATTCCAAGCAATTAGCTGTTTGAATCACGCGGCTGTCTTGGACCGATTAGGGTTGCATTTTTACCTGCTATTCTGATACACTTCCTTAAAAGGCATAAAAAACCAAAACTGCTTGACAGAAGCTTGCTCATGGTATATCTATAGGTTTCCAAGGTAGAAACCCGCCAGATGGAGTGAATACCATAAATAAGTTCTTCTAAATTTAACACTCAAATTCCTCCTGATTAACCGGCATGTCCAGTCTGTCACTTACCAGTATTAGGACTCGATATAGCAGAATATTTGCGCACCGATCGACTTATCATCGACCGTAATTTGTTTTCTTCAAGGGTTTCCTCACGTCGAGACCGGTATTCGTGTGTGTCTTTTCAACTAAATTTAGGCAACGGATTCGTAGGCACGCCGGCGAGCCGGCGATCAAATCAGAACTTAAGCATAGGGAATTTAATTAATGAACATTGCCGAGCTAAAAGAAAAGAAAATCAGTGAACTGACCAAGATGGCCAAAGTGTTTAAAATCGATGGCGCTGCCGGTATGCGTAAACAGGAGTTGATGTTCGCGCTGCTCCAGAGGCAGATTGAAAAAAACGGGTTGATATACGGTGAAGGAACCCTGGAAATTTTGCCGGACGGATTCGGATTCCTGCGTTCACCGGATTCGAATTATCTGCCGGGTCCCGACGATATTTACGTGTCGCCTTCACAAATCCGACGTTTTAACCTGAGAACCGGTGATACCGTATCGGGTCAGATCCGGCAGCCGAAAGAATCTGAGCGTTATTTCGCGCTGCTGAAGGTTGAGGCGGTAAATTTTGAAGATCCGGAGATTGCCCGGGAAAAGATTCTCTTTGACAATCTGACGCCGCTGTATCCCAATCGTAAAACGAGCATTGAAAATTCTTCCGACAACTATTCCACACGCATCATGGATCTCATGATACCCATCGGTTTCGGCCAGCGTGGACTGATTGTCTCACCACCGCGCTCCGGGAAAACCATGCTGCTGCAGAATATTGCCAACAGCATCATTGCCAGCCACGGCGATGTCGTGCCGTTTGTGCTGTTGATTGATGAAAGGCCGGAGGAGGTCACGGATATGGAACGATCCGTAAAAGCCGAAGTGATCAGTTCGACCTTCGATGAGCCGGCCGAACGGCATGTCCAGGTGGCCGAAATGGTGATCGAAAAGGCCAAAAGGCTCGTGGAACACAAAAAAGATGTGGTCATTTTACTCGACAGCATCACGCGGCTGGCGCGGGCTTACAATTCGGTGATGCCGCCCAGCGGCAAAATCCTGTCCGGCGGTGTGGATTCCAACGCCTTGCAGCGTCCCAAACGCTTTTTCGGTGCCGCACGTAATATCGAGGAAGGGGGCAGCCTGACGATTATTGCCACCGCCCTGATTGATACGGGAAGCCGGATGGACGAAGTGATATTCGAAGAGTTCAAAGGCACCGGCAACATGGAAATCGCTTTGGACCGCCGCCTTGCCGATAAACGGGTATTTCCGGCCATCGATATCAAGAAATCCGGCACACGCAAGGAAGAACTCCTGCTGGATGACGAAACCTTAAATCGGGTATGGATCCTCAGAAAACTCCTTTCTTCCCTGAACACGGTCGACAGCCTTGAATTTTTACTTGATAAAATGAGCGGAACTGATAATAATAAAGCCTTTTTGCAGTCAATGAACGCATAAAATAACCGATAGGGAGTTGAAATTACAATGAAAACTGACATTCATCCTGATTATTTTCAAACGACCGTAAAATGTGCCTGCGGCAACGTGGTTGAGGTCGGATCGACCCAAAAAGACATTCGGATTGAAATCTGTTCCAAATGCCATCCGTTTTTTACCGGAAAACAAAAGCTCATCGATACTGCCGGCCGTATCGAACGGTTCCGCAAAAAATATGAAAAATTTCAGAATAATCAGAATAATTAACTGATTCATAGGGCCATATTCACTAAATAAACCACGAAGCACACGAAAGACAATTCGTTGTTCGGCACGCGCCATGCAAGAGCTACGCGCGCCGGCTCGGTTTAGTAATTTTCGTGTCATTCGTGGTTTAATGCGTGCGCCCGTTGCCGACCGGCAATTGCGATGGGATGCCGTGAAACACGGTCCGGTCGTTAAAACCCAATGAAAATCTGTTCGATAGATTAGAGCAATGTTCAATAAGTTAGCCGGGGTAGAAGCACGTTACATTGAGATCGAGAAGCTGCTTGGTGATCCTGAAACCGTGAAAGATCAGGCATCCTACCAGAAGTATGCCCGTGAACATGCGGATTTGGGAAAAATCGTAACGGCCTATCAATCTTATAAAGAGACACTGGCAGCCATTGAGGAAAGCCAGGAACTGCTGCAGGACGGCGACCCGGAGATCAAGGACCTGGCACGTGAGGAAATCGAGAACCTGAATACTGAAAAAGCGAAGATAGAAGAAGATCTGCGCCAACTGCTTCTGCCCAAAGACCCGAACGATGAGAAAAATGTGATCCTGGAAATTCGCGCCGGAACCGGCGGTGAGGAGGCTGCCCTGTTTGCGGCCGATCTTTTCAGGATGTACAGCCGCTTTGCCGAAAGCCGCAGCTGGAAAGTGGAAGTGTTAACCCACCATGTTACCGGTGTCGGTGGATTGAAAGAAATAATCGCCATGGTTCAGGGCAAGGGCGCATACAGCGCTTTCAAATTCGAGAGCGGCACCCATCGCGTACAGCGCGTGCCGACCACCGAAGCCCAGGGCCGGATCCACACTTCAGCCGTCACCGTTGCGGTGTTGCCGGAGGCGGAAGAGGTTGAAATCGAGATCGACCCCAACGAGTTGAAGGTCGATGTTTACCGTTCCACCGGACCCGGGGGCCAAAGTGTCAACACAACCGATTCAGCGGTGCGCGTTACCCATTTACCCACCGGTCTTGTGGTGACATGCCAGGATGAAAAATCTCAGCTAAAAAACAAGAACAAGGCCATGAAGATACTGCGGGCGCGTCTTCTCGATCAAATAACCCGCGAGCAGAACGAGAAAAGATCTCAAGAGAGAAAAAGCCAAGTGGGAAGCGGTGATAGAAGCGGAAGAATCCGGACCTATAATTTTCCTCAGGGCAGAGTCACGGACCATCGCATCGGTTTGACACTCTATAAACTCGACAACATTCTACAGGGGGAGATCGAAGAGATCGTACAGGAGCTCGCAACGTATTATCAGTCACAGGCACTTCAGAATGCAGAAGCCAGCAGCTTCCAGGGGTCCTGATTGGACGACCCTAAAACTACTCGAATGGACCACCGCTTACTTTAAATCCCACGCTATAGAAAGTCCGCGAGCAGCCGCCGAATTACTTCTGGCTCACGTGTTGCGCTTAAAACGTGTGGACCTGTATGTACGCTATGACCAGCCGTTGATCGCGGCCGAGCTTGAGCAGTACAAAACGCTGATCAAGCGCCGTCTCGATAGAGAACCGGTGGCATATATTCTGGGCACCAAAGAGTTCTGGTCCCTGGATTTTGCAGTTACCAGAGACGTTCTCATTCCACGTCCCGAGACCGAATGTCTGGTGGAAACAGCACTTGCACGACTCGGCAAAGATACGCGACCCGGCGCTCGGTGTATCATGGATCTGGGCACAGGCTCCGGTGCGGTTATCCTGGCGCTGGCCGCAGAGCAGCCACAACATATTTTCTTTGCGTCGGATATCTCGCTTAAGGCGGTTGCGCTGGCAAGACAAAATGCCCGATCCCAGGGAATGGAAGAAAAAATTCACTTTTTATGCGGACATTGGCTGGAACCGCTGCGCAGCCGTCCATCTTTTTTTGACATCATTGTATCCAATCCGCCCTATATCAAGCATGCTGCGCTCGACGGGCTGCAACCCGAAATATTTCTGTACGAACCATTGACGGCACTGGATGGCGGTAAAAGCGGTCTGCGGTATCTGAAACAGATTATTGCCACCGCGCATACGCATCTGAAAACCGGCGGAAGCCTGATGTTGGAAATCGGCCATGATCAGCAAGAAGCCGTTGCCGACTTTTGCCAGGACGTTGGTCGTTATGAAAACATCACCTTTGTTAAAGATTACGGTGGATATGATCGAGTGGTGGTGATGGAGAAAAGGCAATTATGCGCGTGAACCGGAGATGCATTTTTGCGAGAGGCGCTATCAAACCCAGCGCAGGAGGTGGCCCAATATTTGGGATTCGGCTATCACATGCGAATTGATAAAGGCATCGTGGCAGCCATCCCAAATATTGGGCCACAGCCAACGCTTTAAGCATAAACTGAAGATAACGACTCTCGCAAAAACGCATCTCCTCCATTAAATTTGAACCAAACACCTTTGTCGATACACGTTTAATGTAGATATGGGGTGTGATACTTGAATTGCGAACCGAACCGAAACTATAAGGATGCGGATACTTTGATAATAGACGACGATCCTGTTATAAATTTTAGAATGGAAATTCAAAAAATAGTTGCGCGTTGGATGACATTTTGTTAATAATAAAAGATTTTATTTACCTAAACTCACACGCCTTTGGACCATTTTCCTGGTGCTTGCATCATCGATGCAGGTTGGAATTTGGGAAGAAAGAGGCGGTGGAAAAACCACTGGAGAAGGGAGAATTACATGGCTTACGTAACAATGAAAGAATTACTCGAGGCCGGTGTCCACTTCGGGCACCAGACGAAACGCTGGAATCCGAAGATGAAGCCGTATATCTTCGGTGCCCGCAACGGTATTTACATTATTGATCTTCAGAGAACGGTTCGAAAGTTCCGAACGGCCTACGATTTCGTGGTCGATACGGTTGCCGGCGGTAAATACGTATTATTCGTGGGGACCAAAAAGCAGGCCCGCGAGTCGATTTATGAAGAAGCCAATCGCTGTGAGATGTTCTATGTTCAAAACCGTTGGCTCGGTGGAATGCTGACCAATTTCCAAACGATCAAGCAGAGCATCGATCGTTTGAATTATCTCAACGAGATTATGAACGACGGTTCCATCAATCTATTTCCCAAAAAGGAAAGATTGAAACTGGACAAGGAACGGATCAAACTCGACAACAATCTGGGCGGTATCCGCAACATGAGCAGCCTTCCCGGTGCGCTGTTCGTCGTTGATCCCAAAAACGAGGCCATTGCCGTACGTGAGGGCAGGCGGTTGAATATACCGATTGTCGCCGTTGTTGATACAAACTATGATCCGGATGACATTGATTATATCATTCCGGGCAATGATGATGCCATCCGGGCCATACGACTGATATCGTCCCGAATGGCCGACGCCTGTTTAGAGGGTCAGGCCCGTCTGGCTGAAAGAATGCAGGCAGAAGCCGACAAAGGGCAGGAAGAGGAATCCGAGATCGCCGCCGCCGCTGCCGATTTGAAGCCGGGTGAGCGTAAGGTCATATCCGACGGTACGGCAGGCCCGGTAGTGGAAATCATCCGCAGAACTGCACCTGCTCCGGAAACTGAAGCTGAAAATACCGCGATAGAAGAAGTCGAAGAAGCTGCGATAGAAGAAACTACCAAAGTAGAGGATACAGGAGAGTAGAAGATGGTTACAATCAGTGCGGAAATGGTCAAACAACTCCGGGAAAAAACCGGATCCGGTATAATGGATTGCAAGCAGGCGCTGACTAAAAGTGACGGGGACCTGGAAAAAGCGGTCGAGTTTCTGAGGAAGAAAGGACTGGCAACCGCGGCCAAACGTGCCGGTCGCGCCATGTCCGAGGGAATCGTTCAATCCTATATTCATATGGGCGGCAAACTCGGAGTGATGGTGGAGGTGAACTGCGAGACCGATTTTGTCGCCAAGAATGAGGATTTTCAAGAATTTGCCCGTAATATGGCGATGCACATTGCGGCGTCCAACCCGCTGGGCATCACGCCCGAGGATATCCCGGAAGAGATAATCAATAAGGAAATGGAGATTTACCGCGCCCAGGCCAAAGAGCTGGGCAAGCCGGATAACATCGTCGACAAAATCGCCGAAGGAAAGCTGAACAAGTTTATCAAGGATAATTGCCTGTTGAATCAACCCTACGTGCGAGATCCGGACAAATCGGTTGCGGACCTGTTAAACGAGTTGATCGCCAAAATCGGTGAAAACATTACGGTCAAACGTTATGTTCGATTTCAGCTGGGAGAGTCTTAACCGTACGATGCACGAGGTATCATGCGGCGTTTCATATCGACTGCCACGAATAGAGGAAAGGAATCAAAAGGCACATGCCGCAGCCCAGTTATAAAAGGGTACTGCTGAAGCTCAGTGGCGAAGCCCTGATGGGCGACCAGGAGTTCGGCATCGACCCGGAAATGATGAAATACGTGGCTGATGAAGTCCGGTCGATCTTTGACCTGGGTGTTCAAGTCGCCATTGTGGTGGGCGGTGGCAATATCTTCAGAGGCATTGCAGCCAGTTCATACGGGATGGATCGGGCTTCAGCCGACCACATGGGCATGCTGGCCACAGTGATCAACAGCCTCGCCCTGCAGGATGCACTGGAGAAAAAGGGAATTCAAACTCGAACCCAGACGGCGATATCGATGCATGAAGTGGCCGAGCCCTACATTCTGCGCCGGGCTGTGCGGCATCTCGAAAGAGGGCGTGTCGTATTATTCGGGGCCGGTACCGGCAATCCCTATTTTACCACTGACACGGCTGCTGTTTTGAGAGCCCAGGAAATCCACGCTGAAATCCTTCTAAAAGCGACAAAAGTAAACGGTCTTTATGATTCAGATCCGGTGGTAAATCATGACGCTGTATTTCTGAAGAAAATCTCTTATATGCAGGTCCTGGAAAAACAGCTCAAAGTAATGGATATGACAGCCATTTCCCTGGCAATGGACAATCATCTTCCACTGGCGATATTCAACCTGAAAAACCAGGGTAATATCCGCAGGGTCGTATGCGGCGAGGATGTGGGCACCCGCATTAGTAACTGATGAATGATCTGTCAATCGTGTTATAAATCAACTTTTCGTATCTTAGTGGGGAAAACAATGATTGATGAAATCTATGAGGAAACCCGTGAGAACATGGGCAAATCCGTCAACGCGTTGAAAAATGAATTCAACAAGGTCCGAACCGGCCGCGCCTCTGCATCGATTCTGGACGGTATACGGGTGGATTACTATGGAACACTGACGCCGCTGAACCAGATGGCCACGCTGGGGGTTCCCGAGAGCCGACTGATTACGATTCAACCGTGGGATGTTACGGTGATCAAGGATATCGAGAAGGCCATTTTAAAATCGGATCTGGGGTTGACGCCCTCCAGCGACGGTAAAATCATTCGTATTGCCATCCCGCCTCTGACCGAGGAGCGGCGCAAAGAGTTGGTCAAAGTCATATACAAAATGTGTGAGGACCATAAAATCACCGTTCGCAACATCCGGCGCGATGCCAATGAAATGCTGAAAGGGCTGAAAAAAGAAGGCGAAATATCGGAAGACGAGGCATTTAAGGCTCAGGATCAGGTTCAGAAAATAACCGATGAGCAGATCAAGCGCATCGATGATATTACCAAAGAAAAAGAGAAAGAGATCCTTGAATTCTAGTCCGTCTTCGTCCATCAATTCAGACCTTGAACCCGATTTGCTGCCGTCGCACGTCGCAATCATAATGGACGGCAACGGACGCTGGGCTAAAAAACGTCTCCTGAATCGCATTAAGGGCCACGAAAAAGGCGCGGAAACGGTTCGAACCATCGTACGCACCTGCCGTGAAATAGGTATATCCCACCTCACCCTCTATGCGTTTTCCACCGAGAACTGGCAACGACCACGATTGGAGGTCGAGACCCTGATGAGTCTCCTCAAGCGATTTCTGATCGCCGAACGATCGGAAATGATGGAGAATAACATTCGTTTTCACACCATCGGCCAGATCGAGCGCCTGCCCAAAGACGTCCTGCAAGAGCTCACAAACACCATGCGTCTGACCGAGAAAAACGACAAGATGACGCTTCATCTTGCACTGAGCTACGGCGCGCGGGCCGAAATCGTGCAGATGGTTCAATCGATTGCCACCAGAACCCGGGACGGTGAAATCGATCCCGATGACATATCCGAAGCCCTGATAGGGCAATACCTTTACACCCATAAAATTCCCGATCCCGATCTGTTGATTCGAACCAGCGGGGAGATGCGGATCAGTAATTTTCTCCTTTGGCAGATCGCATATACGGAAATATACGTGACCCAAACCCTGTGGCCTGATTTCGGCCGGGAAGAGTTCCTGGATATACTGCGAAATTACCGGCAGCGCGACCGCCGGTTCGGTAAAGTAAAAGATTAGGTTTGAAACTTGAAACTTGATATTCGAAACCGGGTATTTGAATCGATATATTGCTTTTTTACCGCACAGCGGTGGAGACAAAGATAAAAAGTTCCAAATGACAAAATCCAAATGCATCTGAAACGTTGGCTTACAGGGTTGATTGCCCTGCCGTTTTTAGTTTTTTTAATCTACAAAGGCGGCATTTGGTTTCTTCTGCTGATTTTCGGTGGCTGTGCCCTCGCATTATGGGAATATTTCCGTATCGTTCTCAGTAACGAGGCGTCGATCTTATCAGCGATGACCATCATAGCCTTGATTGCCGGGTTGTTGTTGATCTGGATTGCCTATTGCGGCGCACACGAATTGACGGTTGTTGTTCTGGCGGCCGATCTGATTGCAGCCGGCCTGGTGGCCATCTTCCAGCTTGCGAAAAAACCGATCATCCTGGAAACCCTAAAAAAGCAGGTCCAGGGTGTCATTTACATCCCATTGCTGCTCTCGTTCCTGGTATTGATTCGCAATACCGACGACGGCATGCGCTGGATTTTTTTTCTGGTGAGCATTATCTTTGCCGGCGATATCGCCGCGCTTTACGCCGGCACGTTTTTCGGTCGCCACAAACTGGCTCCGGCCGTCAGCCCGGGTAAAACCATCCAAGGCTCCATCGGTGGTATTACGGCCAACATCGCTGTCGGTTCTCTGGCCAAATATATTTTTTTACCTTTCCTGCCGTGGCCGTCCACAATCCTTTTTTGTGTCATTGCCGGTGTTGCCGGGCAGATAGGAGACCTTTTTGAATCAGCACTCAAACGGGCTTCCAGTGTCAAAGACTCCGGTGGTATCCTTCCCGGTCACGGCGGCATCCTCGACCGCATAGATGCGCTGCTGTTTGCGGCCCCGGTTGCCTATTTTTTTAGAGTATATATATTCTAACCATGAAAAAATTGAGCATACTCGGTTCGACCGGATCGATCGGTCGCAATACGCTTAAAATTGTTGAGAAGTTTCCGGAAAAATTTGTGGTAAAGGCTCTGGCCGCAGGAAAGAACACCGCCTTGCTGGCCGATCAGATTACACAGTTTCAGCCGGAGCTGGCGGTGGTCCATGATGAAGCACTGGCCCGGGAGTTGAGAAGTGTTTTACCGGCCGACACCGGCACGGATATCATGCATGGGCCGGATGGGTATCACGCCGCTGCAACGACCGCGGCCGTGGATATGGTCGTCACGGCGGTGGTTGGCGCGGCCGGATTGTTGCCGACGCTGGCGGCCATTGAAGCCGGCAAGGATATTGCATTGGCGAACAAAGAAACGCTGGTGATGGCCGGTGAACTGGTTATGGCCAAGGCCGCGGAGAAAAAGGTTCGCATTCTGCCCGTCGACAGCGAACACAGTGCGATATTTCAATGCCTGAACGGCAACCGGCGCTCGGATCTGGATAAAATTCTGCTGACCGCATCCGGCGGTCCGTTCCTTAGCAGTCCGGCTGATGCCTTTCGCACTTTTTCACCGGCTGACGCCTTGAAGCATCCCAATTGGCAAATGGGATCGAAGATTACCATCGACTCGGCGACTGTGATGAACAAAGGGCTCGAGGTCATCGAAGCCAAATGGCTTTTCGGCGTTTCGCTGGAGCAGATCGAGGTGGTTGTCCATCCCCAGAGCATCATCCATTCCATGGTATCCTACCGGGACGGTTCGATCATGGCCCAATTGGGGATACCTGATATGAAAGGGGCGATCGCTTATGCCCTGTCCTATCCGGAGCGCTTACCCCTGGGGCAGCCGCTGCCCGATTTTGCTGCAACCGGTGCCCTGACTTTTCAGGCGCCGGATTATGAAAAATTTCCCTGCTTGAAACTGGCATTTCAGGCGGCCGAGGCAGGCGAAACAATGCCGGCGGTTTTAAATGCGGCCAACGAGATTGCCGTGCAGGCGTTTTTGAAACAGGAAATTGCATTTCACCGCATCGCGGAAGTCGTTGCGCAAACAATGGGAAAGCACCGGATCACGCGCGCGGCCGGGTTGGAGGCAATCCAGGCGGCCGACAGCTGGGCCCGGCACATGGCCAAGGAGGTTATTGTAAATCTGTAACAATAGCTTTGCGCGCCCTGAAAATGTGCAAATTATCGGTTCAGTCCAATTTGATGGAAAGAATTGATGTGATATATGTGCTTGAATTCACAGGAAATGCGTTTTTGCGATCCCGCTTAACGGGAACACAAAAACGCATTTCCTCGATAATCGATGAACGCAACACCTTTTTCGCTACGCGTTTTAATGCTAATATGGGTGCGAAATTTGCGTTGGTAAGATTGGATTTGAATTCGTCCCGCCAAGCAGTGGGGGAATAAGAACTTAGGGGCTTCGCCCCAATTGGAATGTTGGAATGCTGGAATAGTGGAATGATGGGTTCTGGGATAATGCAATGTTGGATTAATGGTCCCTCCACCAGCGGGATTGACGATAAAATTAAGATGGTTAAACATCCTTTTGAAAACCAATATTCCATCGTTCCACCATTCCACTGTTCCATTTCCGGGTCAAATTCAGAAGACTCTAAAAATTCCTATATTCTCGGTAGGTTGTAGAAATTCCGAGACGTTAAATTAAAGAGGCTTTAATCTATGGGCACAATTATTTCATTTATTATTGTTCTCGGCGTACTGATTTTCATCCATGAACTGGGACATTTTTTAATTGCCCGATTGTTCGGTGTGGGCGTCGAGAAATTTTCTCTCGGTTTTGGGCCGAGGCTTTTCGGTAAAAAGATCGGAATTACGGACTATCGTATCTCTGCAATTCCGCTCGGCGGATATGTCAAAATGGTCGGTGAAGAACCGGATGCTAAGATCGATCCGGAGGATATGGCGATATCATTTACACATAAGCCCGTACTTCAAAGGATGCTCATCGTTGCCGCCGGCCCATTTTTCAACCTTTTATTGGCTGTCATTATCTTTTTTCTTTTCTTTTCAATCATTGGTATCGAAGAGATCAAACCGGTTGTCCAGCGGTTGGATCAAAACAGTGCTGCCATGCAAGCCGGCATGCGCTTAAATGATCAGATTGTTTCGATTGACGGCACCGAGATCGACGCCTGGTATGACATTAATGAAATAATCGCGGCAAGTGAGGGAGAACCACTGAACATAGGCATTCTGCGCGAAGGTGAACTCGTAAACATAACGGTTGTCCCGCAGCTCAAACAGGGTAATGATATTCTTGGTGACGCCATATCGTATTACGACATCGGGATTTCAGCCTATCCGGAATTAAAGCCGATTATTGGAGATATCACTGCCGGTTTTCCAGCCGAAAAAGCCGGTTTGGAAAAGGGAGATCAGATTGTCTCCATTAACGGCATACCCGTCAATAGCTGGAGTCAAATGCAATCGATCATCTCCTCATCGGGTGGCGTTGAACTCACGCTCACAATACAGCGAGACGAAAGCGTTTATCAGGTAAAATTAACCCCAAAACTGGTGGGCACGAAAGACCATTTGGGAAAAAAGGAAGATCGCTACCTGATTGGAATATCGACCCAGCAGGTTACGTTGCCCGAAGAGGATCGAGTGACCAAGCGGCTCAATCCCATAAAAGCCGCGATCCAAAGTATCAAGCAAACATACTTCATCTGTGCCCTGACAGTAAAGAGCGTCGTAAAAATGATCCAAGGATCCATTCCCAAGGATAACCTGGGAGGACCGATCATGATCGCTCAACTGGCCGGAGAGCAAGCCAAACAGGGAATCGACAAGCTCGTCCAATTTATCGCTTTTATAAGTATCAATCTTGCTATCTTGAATATACTGCCGATTCCGGTTCTGGATGGGGGGCATCTGCTGTTTTTTCTGATTGAAATAATCATCCGTCGGCCGGTCAGTATCCGAGTGCGGGAAGTCGCCCAGCAGGCCGGGATGTTCATGCTGATATTGTTGATGATCTTTGTCTTCTATAATGATATTACGCGTTATTTCTTCAGCCAATAGTTTTTCAAACTTGAACTATTATTCGCAAGCGCAAATACGACAAGTTGAGAACGGATATGCCTCATCGACTTGAAATTGTGTTGAAATCGGAGTTGGTCGATGCCGAAGGCGAAGGTATTCGCTACAAGGCACGCGATTATTTCGGCATCGAACTCGAACAGGTGCGCACCATCAACATTCTCACCGTCGACGCCGACCTGTCCGACGAGCAGCTGCAAGCCATTCAGAGTGAAATCTTCACCAATCCCGTCACGCAGGTTTCATCCTATGACCCGCTGGCCATCGAATTTGATTGGATCATCTGGGTCGGATTCCGGCCGGGTGTGCGGGACAATCCGGGCAGCACGGCAGTTGAAGCCATCGAAGACCTGCTCGGTATCCAGCTGGGTAAAGATGAAGCCGTGTATACTTCCAAGCGCTACTGCTTGAAGAGCAAACACCTGACCGCCGATGATGTCGATCGGATTGCCGGTGAACTGCTGGCCAACGATATCATTCAGCAGTGGAAGATTTTTTCGGTCGATGATTGGGATCCACGGAGCGGTATCGGCGCCATCATTCCAAAGGTAATCCTGGATCATACACCCACTGTCGCAACTCTGGCTATCGAAAGTGACGCTGCGCTGGAAAAAGTCAGCCAAGAACGCAACCTTGCCCTGAACCCGAACGATATTCCGGTCATCCGGGCCTATTTTCTGGACCAGAAGGTGCAGGCGGACCGGGCCCGAGTGGGACTCTGCGATCCGACCGATATCGAACTCGAATATATCTCCCAGGCCAGAAGCGATCATTGCAACCACAATACGTTTCGGGGGCTTTTCAAATACAGGGACCTGGAAACAGGTGAAACCCAAGTCGTGGACAGCCTGTTTCGAACTTACATCGAAAATCCGACCCTGGCTTTAAAGGAAAAAAAACCATGGGTCGTGTCGGTGCTCTGGGATAACGCCGGGGCCGGTAGATTCGATGCGGACCACTACTATGTTATCACCGGTGAGACCCACAATTCACCGTCTACCATGGAAGCTTACGGTGGCGCCATCACCGGAATCGTCGGCGTTTATCGCGATCCGCTGGGAACCGGCAAGGGATCCAGGCTGGTCATGGGCGGTTTCGGCTACTGTGTCGGCCCGCGAGACTATGACGGCGACCTCAAACCCCACCTTCATCCCCGGCGTCTGCTGGACGGGGTAATCGAAGGCGTGCGTGACGGCGGCAACAAATCCGGAATCCCGACCACCGCCGGCCAAGTTCTTTTTGACCCGGGGTATCTTGGCAAATGCCTGGTGTTTGTTACCGCGGTTGGCATGATGCCGGCCCGCGTGCATGGAACACCGGCCGAGCAAAAGCGAACGTCAGCGGGGGACCTGGTGATCATGTGCGGCGGCAGGGTGGGCAAAGACGGCATTCACGGCGTCACCGCATCTTCGCAAAATTACTCGGAACATACACCGGCCGGGCACGTGCAGATCGGTGATCCGTATACCCAGAAAAAGATGCATGACTTTTTGCTCGAAGCGCGGGATCAGGGTATGATCCAGTTTGTCACCGATAACGGCGGCGGCGGGCTCTCGTCATCGGTCGGCGAATCGGCCCTGTATTCGAATGGATGTGAGATTGCGCTTGAAAAAGTCCCCTTGAAATACGAAGGGCTGGACCAGTGGGAGATCTGGGTTTCCGAATCCCAAGAGCGGATGACGGTCGCTGTCCGGCCCGAAGATCTGGACCGCTTTATGGCTCTCGCGCACAAACACGCCGTCGAAAGCACCGTCATCGGTCGCTATACGGACAGCGGCAAGCTGCACATTACCTACAATGATCAGACCTGCGCCTATGTCGATCTGGATCTGTTGACTTCCGGTTTTCCGCAATGGGAGTTTGAAGCCCATTGGCAGCCGCCTGCAACGCGCGGGCTGTTCGAACCGGTCTTAAAAGAACCTTTGGATTATGATCGGCTGCTGCTGGATCTGCTGGCCAGGCCCAATATATGTTCCAAAGAATGGATATATCGGCAATATGATCATGAGGTCCAGGGCAGCAGTGTGATCAAGCCGCTGGTGGGTGCCGCCCGGGACGTGAACAGCGACGCAGCGGTGATCCGGCCGGTTCTCGATTCGAAAAAAGGTCTGGTTATGGCTCAGGCGCTGTTGCCGGCGTACTCGGCCATCGATGCCTATCACATGACAAGCTGCTCCATGGATGAAGCCGTGCGCCGGCTGCTGGCCGTAGGCGGCAAGCTCGATCACATCGGTGGTGTCGACAATTTCTGCTGGCCAAGCATTCAGTACCACCCGCAGGGCAATCCGGACGGCAAATTCAAGGCGGCCCAGCTGGCTCGCGCCTGCCAGGCGCTGAAAGATATTTGCCTGTCTTATGAAATACCGCTTCTGTCCGGTAAAGACAGCATGTATGTCGACGGTCATTTGCCGGGTCGCTACGGAGAAATTCACAAAGTTTCGGCGCTGGAAACGCTGCAGTTTACCACTATCGGTGTGATCGATGATGTGGTCAAATGTGTCAGTATGGACAGCAAACTGCCCGGAGACCTGGTGTACGTTCTGGGGGTAACCCGCAATGAACTGGGAGCCTCAGAATACTATACGTATTTCGGATACACCGGCCTGCAGGTTCCGACCGTCCGGCCGCAACAATTCTTAGACCTTTACCGCGCTCTGGAGAAAGCCATTGCGGCGGAACTGATCGCTTCGGCGCACGGCATTTATCGCGGCGGTATCGGGATTCATCTGGCGCTGGTGGCCATGGCCGGCGAGCTCGGCCTGCAGGCCCATCTGGCCCTGATTCCCCGGGACGGTGTCGATCGGAACGATATCGCCCTGTTTTCAGAATCCGCCGGACGCTTCATCGTAACCGTTGATCCGGAAAATCGCCGGCGCTTTGAAGCCCTTTTTAAAGACTGCGCCTGCGCCTGTGTCGGACAGATCACGTCCGAGCCGGCTGTCGCTATTTCCGGAATTGACGACCGGCCGCTGCTGTCGCTGCCGGTGGCCGAGCTCAAGTCGGCCTGGAAACGACCGTTTGGTGGGCTGGTCTAGACGAACGGGTTGATTCAGAGACAGTAGAGGAATTGAAGAGGGGAAGCGGTAGAAGAAATGAAACGGCGAATCGGCGAAACGGAGAATCGGAGAGTCTGTGAAATAATTGAAACAGAGAACGCGAGCAACGGAGAATCAGAGTAAGGGTGAAATGATGGGTCAGCGAAGGTCCAAATCCCCGTTTCGCCGCTTCTCCGTCTCGCCGATTCATCAACTCTCCGCTTCGCCGTTTCCCCGATTCATTAATATAGTTGGAGAAAAACATGACCAAAGTTAGAGCTCTAGTGCTAGCTGGTTACGGATTGAACTGTGATCATGAAACGGCTTATGCCTTTGAACTGGCCGGGGCAATCGCCGACCGGGTGCACATCAACTCTCTGATCGACGGCTCGGCCAGTCTTGATGATTATCAAATTCTGGCCTTTGGCGGCGGTTTCAGCTGGGGGGATGACCACGGCGCCGGTGTCATTCAGGCCGTGCGAATGAAAACCAACCTCGGCGAAAGGATCGTTGATTTTATCGAAAAGGGCAACCTCATCCTCGGGATCTGTAACGGTTTTCAAGCCCTGGTCAATCTTGGGCTCCTGCCGGGTTTTGAATATGACTACCATTCACGATCCGTGTCCCTGACCTATAACGATTGCGGTAATTTTCGCAACGACTGGGTGACGCTCATCGTCAATTCGGATTCTCCCTGCGTCTTTACCCGCGGAATCGATCAAATTGATCTGCCGGTTCGCCACGGAGAGGGCAAGTTTTACGCGGAAAGTGCAACGATCGAACGACTGATCGATGATCAGCAGGTCGTGTTCCAGTACGCATTGCCAGACGGTCGAACGGCTGAGAGTCTTTTCCCGTTCAATCCCAACGGATCCATCCGCGATATCGCCGGTATATGTGACCCCACCGGGCGAGTCTTGGGTTTGATGCCGCATCCGGAAGCATACAATCATGTCACCAATTATCCGAACTGGACCCGCAGAAAGGAAATCCTGAAAAGGAGCGGGAAGGCGATCCAGCCGGAAATCACTCCCGGAATCAACGTGTTTAAAAACGCCATCGCCTATCTCTCTGCCAGCTAAAATGCATCATTCTTACCGATTTGCAGCGATGATTGCAAACCGCAGCAATTGTCGCCCTCGTCCCGAACCGATGAAAGTCGTCAATGATTTAATACGCATCTAGCTGTTGCCATTAATATGTTCGGTTTAACGGATCGTCCTCACCTGTGAATCGCGTCCTTTGTGAATTTAATTTCCGGATAAATGTTACCTTTTTTTCAGGATCTCCAATGAAAGATGGGACGAGGTATCCTTAATAATTTGAATATAAAGGAAATCCTTTTTTTAATTTTCATGGCACAAATTTTGCTCTGATAATTGACTGAGGCGTAAGAAGTCCGAATTCGTCGTGCCGGTCCCGTATCAGGTCCGGGATGACAGAGCCGGCATCCAGAATATACTGAAAATACTGAATTTCGGCTCCGGGCCAAGCCAACCTCCCGAATCGACGCTTAAGAAGAATTTGAGACTTTTTACGAGACTATCATGAGTAAAACACTCCGGCAGATCAAGCAGCCGGCGCTGCATCTGTTTGTCCCGGGAGGCTAAAAACATGCGTAAATATTCGGGATTCACGTTAATCGAACTGATGGTCGTGATTGTCATAATTTTAATTCTGGCAGGTGTCACCGTCCCGAATTTTATCGGATGGCTGCCGAAATACAGATTGAACAAGGCCGCCAATGATATTCAGTCCATGATCCAAAATGCGCGACTGCGGGCAATCAAGGAAAACGCCCGGGTCGTTATTCTTTTTGATCCGGACCTCGATGGGGAACTGGACGGCGACTATGTTGCCTTTGTCGACGATATGAGCGGCGGCGCCTCGGAGTGGACCCGGGAGCCGGCAACCGAACCACTGATTGTCATGGGAGAAGTTCCCGCAGGAGTCACCGTTGACAATACCCAGTTCAGCAACCATCGATTTCGGTTCAACACCCGTGGGTATCTCATGAACGTCAACAAAAGTATATTCTTGAAAAACTCCCGCAACAAGGTCAAAAGAATCCAGCTTTATACTTCCGGCAGCTCAAGAATTCAATAGGCAGGGTCGGTTGTTGCGACGGTTATGACCTGGGTGCAAGGCAAACTAGCGGTCTTTGAAAAAATGACACATGTCATCACTGAGAAAACGATGACCCGGATCAAAAGCAATACTGACGGCTTTACGCTCATAGAGCTGATGATCGCTGTCGCGATTGCCGCCATTCTCGTGTCGGCGATTTACATATCCGTTATTTCACAACAAAAGACTCAGTTTACGCAGCAGCTGGTTGTCGATATGCAGCAGAATGCGCGGGCAGCCCTGTTTTTGATGCAGCGCGAGATTCGGATGGCGGGCTTCGACCCGACCTGGGATGACGGCAACGAAGACGGTGTTGACGACAACCGGCTAACGGACGCCATCAACAATGATTGCGATGGGGAGACGGACGAACTGCTGGAGAACGCGGATCTGGCCGGCATCACCAAAGCCGAAGCGAGTGAAATCCAGATTCGCCTGGATCGTGACAGCAGCGGTGATTTTTGCAGCAGTTACGAGCTGCTGGCCTTCGGGTTTCCAGCAGTCGCTGACGGCAACGGTGACGGTGTTGCGGATGACGGAGCAGCACAACTGAAGCGGGGATCCAAAGGCAGAGCGTTGAATCAGCCGGTCGCCGAGAACATCCAGGCCGTTGCATTTGCGTACGCTTTTGATTGGGAAGGAACGGGGACGGACCCCAACGGTGAATTGGACACCATCGGCGGAAATATTATCTGGGCTTATGACTCCAACGGCAACGGTGATCTGGATATGGCCCTAGACACCGATAAAGACGGTGTGATTAACAAAATCGACGACACCAACCACGACGGATTTTTAAACGACTCACCGATTTCCGATCCGGCGCCGGTCAACGCGATCCGGGCCGTGCGCTTATGGCTTCTGGCCAGAAGCCGGGCACCGGTCCGGGATTATGTCGACACGGATGCCTATGTCGTCGGCAACAAGATACTGATCCCAGGTGACAGCAATGGCAACGGCGTCATCGACGGCAATGACGACCCGGACAGTTACAAACGCAGCCTGCTGACGACCATTGTCCACTGCCGCAACCTGGGTTTGAGATAGGACAATGGCCATGCTTGACAACATTCCAAAAGCCGCGCGCAGGACAAATACTGCCGCTGGCTTCACGCTCATCGAAGTGCTGGTTGCACTTGCCATATTTGCGATAGGCTTTTTGGCGGTTGCCAGCTTGCAGGCGACCTACATCGGTGACAACGCATCTGCCAAGCTGCAGACCGAGGCAACGTCCATGGCCGTGCAAGTTATAGAACAACTGCGGGCCCTGCCGTTTGATCATGCCGAGATGGACCCGGCAGCCAATCCACATCAGCCGCCGGCGGGTAGCATCATCGGATACAACGTTCAGTGGATCGTCGCGGACAATTCACCGGTAAAAAACACCAAAACCGTCACCATCACGGTGAGCCCGCAAAATCGCGTTAGCGGCAGGCCCGTGAGAATTAAAACAATTATCGCCAAGTAATCAATCCTGCTAATTGCGGGAAGCAACTCCAGACAAATTGGGATAGTCGCATGCAGAAAATAATACCGGTGCTAAGAAGCGAAGACGGTTCCATTATTATCCTGACCATCCTGTTTCTGGCCCTTACGACCATCATAGCCTTTAGCGCCATGCGCACCAGCACTGTCGAGGTGCAGATTTCCACCAACGAACTGCTGCACCAGAAGTATTTTTTTACGGCTGAAGCCGGCATCGATTGGGCTACTAAGCTGCTCGAGCAGCCTTTTGTGGCGGCCAATGCGCCGCGGGTGAGGTCCGGAGACACCGCCAGTTGGGATTTTGCCTTTGTCGGCCCCGATGAACGGTCGAACACCGCTGACGATGTGAGCGGCAGCGAAGGAGAGCAGGGCAGCTATGCAGACGGATCGGTCTGGATCGAAAATGCCATTATTGATGGGGTACACATCACCATCACCCTTTGGAACAATGACGAATCTCTGGCGACGGGTACCGGCGCCGACGGTGACTTTGATACCGATCGGGACGGACTGATATGGCTGCGGTCGGATGCCACGAGCCCGCGCGGTGGTGGATCCAGCGTCCAGGTCTTGCTGCGGCGTAACACTACCGGAGAGAGCGTCACCGGTTACTCCGCCCAAGCCGGTGCCGGTGCCGGCAAAAACTATAATGCCAGCGACCTGAATCCTATGCAGGATTTTAGTCGGCAGCTGTAGGCTTGAGCGAAAATCAACAGGTCTAGTTCATTTATTCATAAATAAAATGACATATTGTTTTAACTGAAAAGTTTAAAGTGACTAAGTGTAGGCCATCAAAAATGTCTTCACCGCAACGATCGATGCGTTTGAAGATGCTGGGCGCAAGTAGAGCGTGGCTTCGACTCGCAGCATTTGTCATATCGTGGGTGGCATGCGCGTTGCTTTTGGTCCCCACACCGGCGACAGCCGGCGACTACACCTACATTTTCGACGATATCGTCGTAAACGAATCGGACGGTACGGCCGACGTGACCGTGCAGCTCAATCAGAACGTTCTCAACGGCGAAGAAATAACCATTCAAATTAAAGATGACGATACCGATTTAGGCGCTCGAAAAGGCAGCGACTATAAAAATCCGCCCAACAAAATTACGATCGGTCCGGGGCAGGACCAGGCCATTATTTCTGTCCCCATCATCGACGACACGTCGGTTGAGTTCGATGAATATTTCCATATAACGATCGGTCCGCAGTTTTCACCGGGTATGGGCAGCGGCACAATCCTGCCTCATGACGGTTATGATGCGATCGCCAGGGTGACCATCACCGACATGTACATGCTGACCTTTATCAGTGATGATTTCGGCAAGATTGAAGTAGACGGCGTCCTGTATGCAGATCGGTATGAAGAACTCGTTGCCCCGGGGGGAGTGTCCCGCCCGGTAACGGCCGTGCCGGATGAAGATACGATTTTTTTAGGCTGGACCGGTGATGCCACTTCAGACCAACGGACGATTCAGGTTATCGATGTCCAGCACGACATGACGATCACCTACGCCACAGCGCCGGACATCGAAGGCTGTGCCACGGATGTCGCCTTCGGATACACCGAAAGGTTTGAAGCGGATGATTTTGAAATGATCAACGTCGAAGTTGACCCTGAGAGCAGTAATTTGGTGCTAAACACCGGGGTCCAGGGCATCGATCCCAACAACATCGTGATTCCGTTTAAACAGGATGTTTATGTGACTTTCCTGTATGAAGGTGCAGGCTTTACCGGCAGCGATTTCGGATGGATGTTCGCCGCTGATGGGTCCAGCGGCACCAAGCATCCCATATATTCGAATATCAACGACAATAACAACGATGGTGTCCTGGACGGTCAGACGGACATTAACCAGGACGGTGTCGTCGACCGGCATGATAACAAACGGTATTTGGGTACTATCACCGGCGAGACCGAAATTGTTTTCTACCTTGATTCCACCGACAACGGCTGCGGGACCTGGTGCGGCAGCCTGTTTTTTACCAAACAGGATTGGAACACCGATCTTCACGGGCGCTGCACGGATTATAGCGGTGTCAGCCGGCTCATTCAACTTTACGCGACTGCCAATGAAGGCGACATCGATTGCTACAGCTATGCAGCCGACTGCGCAGCAGGTGTCCCCACCCAAGGCTGGTTGGATGAACCTGCCCGCCTGCGGCTGCAGAATGATTTCGGGTTTAATTTTCGTGCACCCGGAGCCGGCGACCCGGCCGGTTTCAATGCCGAGTGTATCGACGAGCTCAACGGCAGTGCACCCACGCATGCCATCGCGGGTGCGCCGGATGAGACCCCTTTTGCCTGGGTGATCGGATTTGACGACACCACTATGGATGATCCGCTGAAAAACAACGACTATGATTACAACGATGTGGTGTTTTTGATAGAACGCAAAACCGGCGGCATGGCCCGGCTGCAATCGAGGGCAGCGATCGTCCCGAATGAAATCAGTGCCTATTTTACCGCGGTTGATATTGCTGTTTACGATTATCACCCGTCCGGCGAGTGCCAGGGTAAGACAAACCTGAACTACTACGTGTCGGTGGACGACGGCGCCGACGGATCCTGGGTGGAAATCACTGCCTGGGACAGGATCCGGGAATTTACCCTAGACAGCGACGGCGATAAAATTCTCGGCGACGACATCGTCCCTTCCCAATGGACCCCGGGATCGCCCGAATATACCCGCAGGAGCCGGCGGGTTGACATGGCCGCTCTCGGCCGAACCGGCGCCAGACTGGTATGGAAAGTCGAGTTGGTCAGCGAGCACCACGATTGCGTCCCGCAAGTCGTCGACGTTTTGTTAAACGCCGACACCGCAAGCCACGGCACGTTTATGCGGGCATCACCGGTGATCCAGGCCAATATAATCTATGCCGGTTCTTATGAAACACCGGCACCGAACTGGAACGCCCAGATCAATCGCGGCCACCTGACTGCCAGCAGGGTTTACGACCCGCAAGCGCCTGATCACACCCTGAGCGGTGATCAAACTGTCTGGGATGCCGGACAGGTTCTGACCGACATGAATCCGGACGACCGCAATGTCTATTTCCCCGATATTGCCGTGACCGAAGTGGTTGACGAACATCTCCGGGACAGCGGCGGTAATCTCATACGCGGCGACGATGTCACCCGCACCTTTTCCGGAACCCTGGCCAATCACCCTGTGGCCGCAACCAGCCTTCGGATTTTCGATGACCAGGAGACCTTTACCGATCGATTCACCGACGATTTAAAAGGCAATTTTAACGGCACCGGACGCATAAATCGCTTCACCGGGGAATGGACCGTGACCTTTCAGTCGCCCCCGATGAGCAACGTGCCCCTGAAAGCCAGCTATCGCTATTATGCAACTTCGCAGATGTTGCGTGAATTTACCGCCGCCAATCTGACAAACAGCATGCTGGCGCTGACAGACGAATTTGTCTGGCCCACGGGATTCACCCACGATTTCAATCTTGACGATGCATACACCGGAGCCGACGGTGACTGGCTGGTCCAGTGGGTCCGGGGGTATCGCCAGCCGAACACGGGGGCCAAGAAAGAGTGGTTGCTGGGGGCGATCGATCATTCAGTACCGGCAGTAATGGTGCCGCCCGGATTCCCGCTGTGGTATTTCGGCAGCAAGGTCAGCCTATCCGAAAAGGAAAGTTACAACAACTTCCGTCTGGCCCATCAGGATCGCGATACCCTTGTGTTTGTCGGCGCCAGGGACGGTATGATCCACGCCTTTGATACCGGCAAGTTTCGCTGGGGGGACAATCCGGAAACAACCGGCATCGAGGAAAACCGGGGATATTTTCTCTGGGAACCGAAAACCGACGACAGCCCGGACTATTGCGATGATTATACCGGCAACTGTCCCGGTTACGGGACCGGAGAAGAGCGATGGGCCTTTATTCCGGCCAACCTGATCCCGAGACTGAAAAACAGTGTCCTAAAAGCCGAGGATCAGTCTTTCGTCGATGCCTCACCGGCCCTGTCGGATGTTTATATCGACACCAACGGTGACGGTGATGAGGATGCCTGGCGGACCGTCTTGCTCGCCGCCCAGGGCAATGGCGGAGACACCGTGTTCTGCTTGGATGTAACCGATCCTGACGATCCGCTTTTCCTCTGGGAGTTTGCCGCTCCGGAGCTTTTCCGGAGCCGGTCTTCACCGGCGGTCGCTCAAATCGGCCGTATACGCAATCCTGAGACCAACCGGCCCAAGTGGGTGGCGTTTTTCGTCACCGGCAAGGTCGAAAACGCCGACCTGTTTCCGGCCGTCTACATGATCGACATTTCCAACGGCAGTGTGCTGCACCGGGTCGTGCTCGACGCTGCAGTCGACCTGGACGGCAACGGTTTTATTGATACCGCCGAGACGAACTATGGAAAAGGTGGGGTCCCCAGCGGACAGCCGGCCATCGTCGACTCGGACGAAAATGGTTATATCGATCGTCTATATGTTGCCTCCGACAGGGGCTTTATGTATAAGGTCAATATTCCCGACGATCCGGATAACCCCAGTTACGACATCACCCATTGTGTGCTGAATACCGATTTTATCGACGAAGACGGCAACCTGCTGCCGGTTCTTCAGCGTTGGCATCCGGTATATGCCTCACCGGCGGTCGTGATCGACAATGGTATTACACCCACTGGCGACATCGACTATCGCATCCTGGTTTTTTTCGGGACCGGGGACAGCCCTTATTACGATGAAGACATCAATACGGCCAACACCCGTTATCACTTCTTTGCCTATGCGGATACGGCCCAAAAAGGCGAGTGCAACCCCGACAAACAATTTCTGGACTGGTACATCGAATTGCCCCAGGGTCACCGCGTTTTCGCATCGGCCTTTGCCGCAGCCGGTCTCGTCTATTTCGGCACCTCCACCGCCGAGACCGAGGATCCCTGTGAGGGACACCGCCAGGTGAACGGCAATGAGGGCAGTATGTTCATCTTTAATCTCGAAGGCACTATTTTGATGGATCAAATGGTGGGTGATATACGCACGGCACCCCTGGTGGAAGATCAACACCTGTACTTCATTACGCCAACGGGTCTGCAATCGTTGGGCAACGGCGTTTACAACAACGAGGTTCAGGCGGCCGGAACACCGAAGTTCAATCTCCGGGCCTGGTAGGAATTGGATTAGGTGGTCGTGATGCAGGATGCAGGCTCGAAACTGGAAACTGGAAACTTGAAACCGGGTGCTAGGTTGCTCGAAACTGATGCCGGATACCAGATACCGGATGCAGGATTCAAGATTCAGGATACAGGGAATCCTGATTCGGCCGGCATACCACCCAATGACAAACAGGCAAACGGGCTCAATCCCGCCTATGGCGGGACAGGCCGGGCTCAACCGGCTCAACGGGCAAGCGGGCTCAATCCCGCAAAGTAGGACTTCACATTCGTTGAGAAGGTGACAATGCCATAGAACGGAAAAGTAAAAAAGGCAGCGCCTTTACAGGCGTTGCCTTTTTTACTTTTAGCTACCGCGCTAATTTTATCAGATATCAAGCGAACTAGGGATCATTTTAAGTGATTCATACATGATCCGCCGTTATCGTCCGTGTTGGTTCCGTCCGGGCAAATCGTGGAGCTCCATTTACAGCCGGTCAGGTCGGCTTCCGTAAGATCTGCTCCGGCCAGGTTGGCATTCTTAAAATTCAGGAAACTTGATCTCCTTAAATTGCAATTAGGTATTAGAACCGTCAATAAATCATAATAATTCAAATAGTTGAGGTATTTTTTGTGAGATAATAAAAGTTATTGCAAGCGGAAAA
>Ga0126332_10000173_pt1 | contig 26223 bp, 25 predicted proteins | sample InaspJWI42metaG_FD_94482 | JGI IMG/M metagenome (GOLD analysis project Ga0126332, IMG submission 94482) | Marine gutless worms symbiont microbial communities from Oahu, Hawaii - Inanidrilus sp. 2 OAHU.JWI-42 metaG | ecosystem: Host-associated > Annelida > Digestive system > Unclassified...
AACCCATATCGATTACATTCGACGCTGAGTTATGTCAGCCCGAACGATTATGAAAAACAATGTCTGGAAATGAAGGATGCCGCTTAACTGGGGTGTATCAAAAAGCTTGACCACGTCAGGCTACCTGGTTCGCGCAATCGCTCGGCGTCAAGGCTCGCTTCGTCACGACTTCCAGCTTCAGCGAACTTTACCCTGAACTCTTGTTTGGAACCGGCGACATCGCCGCCGCCGGCATGTCGAAAGGCGAATCGGATTTCAGCCGCTCGGTCGCCTACGGCCCGCGTTATTACGAAGTCAGCAACCAGGTGCTATACCGCAAGTTCAAGGCCGATCGCCCGAAAAAAATCCGCAACCTCATCGGCGGATCGTTACAGGTCATTAGCGGCACCGCCCACGTCAAATTGCTGCACGGTTTGCTCGAAGCCTACCCGAACCTGACCTGGATCGAGGTTGACGATATCGCACCCGAGGAATTGATCGAACAGGTGGATGCCGGCAAAGTCGACTATATCCTCGCAGATTCGCACGAGATCGCGCTGCAGCGCCGCTATTTTCCGGAATTGCGCATCGCTTTCGAAATCGGCGAACCGCGCCAGTTGCGTTGGGCCTACAACTACAGTGACGACGACAGCCTGGCGACCGCGATCGAAACATTCTTCGACGAAATCGAACAAGACGGTCGGCTCGAACAATTGATCCACCGGCATTACAGCCATGTCGAAAAATTCAACTACTCGGACATCCGCACTTTTACCCGGCGTATCGAAACCCATTTACCGCAATTCGAAGCGTTGTTCAAACAGGCCTCGGTGGAAGTCGGCATCGACTGGCGCCTGCTGGCCGCCATCGGCTACCAGGAGTCCCTGTGGAACGCGCGCGCCAAATCACCTACCGGCGTGCGCGGCCTGATGATGCTAACCCTGACGACGGCCAAGCAAATGAAGGTTAAAAACCGGCTCGATCCGGCACAGAGCATCCGCGGCGGTTCCAAGTATTTCGCCAGCGTCCTGAAGCGCATTCCGGCGCGCATCCGCGAACCGGATCGCAGCTGGTTTGCGCTCGCGGCCTACAATGTCGGCTTAGGTCACGTCGAAGATGCCCGCATCATCACCCAAAGCCGCGGCGGCGATCCCGATCGATGGATCGACGTGAAGGAAAGCCTGCCGCTGCTGGCGCGTAAAAAATGGTACAAAAAAACCAAATACGGATATGCACGGGGCTGGGAGCCGGTCAAATACGTCGAGAATATTCGCCAGTACTTCGACTATCTGACCGGTTTCGAAACCAAGGCGCTACGGGAAGCAAGCGAGTCCAATAAACCCAAACCGGAAGTCGCACCGCTGACTCCGAGTATGTAGTGCCGATAGCGGAACCATCCCGGCCGCCGAGCCGAACTCCTGGGAATTCGGCGCACTGCAAGATCCCCGCTTGCAAGAGGATGACTCAAACCGGGATGACGCTTAACGCGGGGTAGCGGCTTAGCCTGGTTTTTTAGAACGTCGTTTGTTTTCGAAAAATCGGGTCATCAGGGCGGCGCATTCGCCGGCCAGCACGCCGGCCTCGATTTCCGGCTTATGGTTGAATTCGCCGCTTTCGAACAGGCGCTGAGCGCTTTCAATCGCGCCGGTTTTCGGCTCGCGCGCACCATAAACCAGGCGCGCCACGCGTGCATGCACCAGCGCGCCCACGCACATCACGCAGGGTTCGAGGGTAACGTAGAGCGTGGTGCCGGGCAGGCGGTAATTATCGAGCTTGTGCGCGGCGGCGCGCAAGGTAACGATTTCGGCATGCGCGCTCGGATCGCGTGTGCCGATCGGTTGATTATGCCCCGCGGCAATCATATCGCCGGCGGCGTCGATCAGAACGGCCCCGACCGGAACCTCATCCTGCGCCGCCGCGAACTCAGCCTGGGCCAGCGCGAGCTGCATCCAGGCCGCATCGCTTATTCCCATTCGATGGTTCCCGGCGGTTTACCGGAAATATCGTAAACCACGCGCGCAATGCCTTCGATTTCGTTCATGATACGGCGCGACACGTGATCCAGAAAATGATAGGGCAAATCGGCCCAGCGCGCGGTCATGAAATCGATGGTCTCCACCGCCCGCAGGCTGACCACGTGGTTGTAGCGGCGGCCGTCGCCGGTAACGCCCACCGACTTTACCGGCAGAAACACGACGAAGGCCTGCGACACCTTGTCATAGAGATCATGATTGCGCAATTCTTCGATAAATATGTGATCGGCCAGCCGCAGCGTGTCGGCAAATTCCTTTTTGACTTCGCCCAGGATGCGAACCCCGAGGCCGGGACCGGGAAACGGATGGCGATAAACCATTTCGCGCGGAATGCCGAGTTCGACCCCGATCTGACGCACCTCGTCCTTGAACAGTTCGCGCAGCGGTTCGACCAGGTCGAGTTTCATGTCTTGCGGCAGGCCGCCGACATTGTGATGCGATTTGATCAAATGCGCCTTGCCGGTGGCGGCACCGGCGGATTCGATGACATCCGGATAAATCGTGCCCTGAGCAAGCCACTTGGCATTGTCGAGCTTACCCGCCTCTTCTTCGAATATTTCGATAAACAGATTGCCGATGGCCTTGCGCTTATCCTCGGGATCGGTCTGGCCCTCGAGTTTTGCCAGAAATCTGTCTTCGGCGTCGACACGAATCACGCGCACGCCCATATGCTCGGCGAATTGCTCCATCACCTGGTCGCCCTCGCGATAGCGCAGTAAACCGGTATCGACGAATATACAGGTCAACTGATCGCCGATCGCCTTGTGCAGCAGGGCTGCGACCACCGACGAATCGACCCCGCCGGACAAGCCGAGAACGACTTCATCCTGCCCGACCCGCGCGCGTACGTCACCAATCGTCGCTTCGATAATATTGGCCGAGGTCCATTCCGACGCGCAGCCGCAAATCTGGTGCAGGAAACGCGCATAGATTGCCGCTCCCTGGCGCGTATGCGTCACCTCGGGATGGAATTGCAGGCCGTAGATTTTACGTGTTTCATCGACCATACCGGCAATCGGCGCGCTCTCGGTGCTGGCCATTAGTTTGAATCCGGGCGGTAGCTCGGCCACCCGGTCGCCATGCGACATCCAGACGTCGAGCATGCCATGGCCTTCGCTGGTTTCATGATCCTGGATATCGCGCAGCAAATCGGTGTGCCCACGGGCGCGCACGCTGGCATAGCCAAACTCGGATTTACCCACGTTTTCGACGCGGCCGCCGAGCTGCTGGGCGATGGCCTGCATACCATAGCAGATGCCGAGGATCGGCATCCCGAGATCGAACAGCGCCGTCGGCACCACCGGTTGTTCGCTATCGAGGGTCGACTCGGGGCCGCCCGACAGGATAAAACCGCGCGCGCCGAATCGTTCGATATGCTTGTAATCGGCGTCCCAGGGAAAGATTTCACAATATACGCCCGCCTCGCGCACCCGGCGCGCGATCAGCTGGGTGTATTGCGAACCGAAATCCAGAATCAGGATTTTATCGTCGTGCAGATCAGTCATTAAATTTCGCCATTAAAACGTCATCCCCGAAAAGTACTGTCATTCCCGCGCAAGCCGCCGCGATTTTAGGCCCTGTGGGTCCCGACCGGCTCCGACGCTTCGGAATCTTGAAATTTTTGCGCCCCTTTCGCCGCCAGAGAACGCAATGCCGCAACACCGCTCATACTGGCGAGACTGGTTTCGACAAAGGCCATTCACGTCAAACCTGGTAGTTGGGGGCTTCCTTGGTAATCGTCACGTCGTGCACGTGCGACTCGCGCATGCCGGCATTGGTCACCTTGACGAATTCAGGCTGGGTACGCATCTCGTCGATGGTAGCGCAACCGACGTAGCCCATGCTCGAGCGCACCCCGCCGAGCAGCTGGTAAATGGTATTGGCCAAAGGCCCCTTGAACGGCACCCGTCCCTCGACGCCTTCCGGCACCAGTTTTTCATCGGCATTGTCGGCCTGAAAATAGCGATCGCTAGACCCCTTCTGCATCGCCGCGATCGAACCCATGCCGCGATAGGATTTGTAGGAACGGCCCTGGAACAGTTCGACTTCCCCGGGCGCTTCCTCGGTGCCGGCAAACATGCTGCCAATCATGACCGCGTGCGCGCCGGCGACCAGCGCCTTGGCGATATCGCCCGAAAAACGAACTCCGCCGTCGGCGATCAGCGGCACGCCGCTGTCCAGCAGCCCTTCGGCGACATTGCTAATCGCCGATATCTGCGGCACGCCTACCCCGGCAACGATGCGGGTGGTGCAGATCGACCCCGGACCGATTCCTACCTTGGCCGCGTCGGCGCCGGCATCGACCAGGTCCCGCGCCGCGGCCGCGGTCGCGATATTGCCGCCGATGACCTGGGTATCCGGGAAGTTCTGTTTGATCCAGGCGACCCGTTCCAGTACACCCTGCGAATGTCCGTGCGCGGTATCGACCACGACGACATCGACTTCGGCTTCGATCAAGGCGCGCACGCGCGCCTCAGTATCCTCGCCGGTACCGACCGCGGCGCCGACACGCAGCCGATCTAACTCGTCTTTGCAGGCGCGCGGGAAATCGGTGGACTTGGTGATATCCTTGACCGTAATCATACCCTTGAGATCGCCGGCATCGTCCAGCACCAATACCCGCTCGAGTCGGTGCTTATGCAGTAATTCGATCACTTCTTGCTTGTCTGCGCCTTCGCTAACCGTAACCAGGTTGTCACGCGGCGTCATGATCGAGGAAACCGGTTGATCCAGGTTGCCCTCGAAGCGCAGATCGCGCTTGGTCACAATCCCGACTAAACCCTGCTCGCCGATCACCGGCAAACCCGATATCTTGCGTTGTTCGGTTAACGCGATCACATCGCGTACCAGCGTTTCGGCCGAGATCGTGATCGGGTCCTTGATGACGCCGCTTTCGTGCTTCTTGACCTTGGCGACCTGCGCCGCCTGCTCTTCGACCGACAGATTTTTATGCACGATGCCGAGGCCGCCTTCCTGCGCAATTGCGATCGCGAGCCGGGACTCGGTCACCGTATCCATGGCCGCCGAAATCAGCGGAATATTGAGTTTGATATTACGCGTCAGGCGGGTCTGGAGTTGCGCGTCGTTGGGCAACACTTCCGACTTGGCCGGCACCAGTAATACATCGTCAAAAGTGAGGGCTTCCTGGCTGATACGCATGCTTACTCCGGCGGGTCTGTTGCAAAGCGCGATTATAAATTAATGCGGCCTTGAGCGTAAGTGAGATTATTCGATTCCGCGCCCGAATCGGTAGTCATGATACAGCGTCGGCACAGGGGTGGAGGAAAGTTGAGCTTGGGGTAGAATGGTAGCCAGAATTGATTCCAGGTTCGAATACATGCAACCCGCACAACCCACTAGCGAAGCCATCTGGACGGTTTCGGCGCTCAACTTCGAAGTCAAACAAATGCTTTCCCAGGGCATCGGCACGCTCTGGATCGAGGGCGAGATTTCGAACTTCGCCCGCCCCGCTTCGGGTCACTGGTACTTCACGCTGAAAGACGACAAGGCGCAGTGCCGCGCGGCGATGTTTCGCGGGCGTAACAACCGCGTCGGGTTCCAACCGCAAAATGGCCAGCAGGTGCTGCTGCGGGCGCAAGTCACTCTATACGAGGCGCGCGGCGAGTTCCAGCTGGTGGTGGATCATCTCGAAGACGCCGGGGTCGGTGAATTGATGCGCCGCTACGAACAGCTCAAGACGCAGCTGAGCCAGGAAGGACTATTCGACCCGGCCTGGAAAAAACCATTGCCGGCGCAGCCGACCAAGATCGCCCTGGTGACCTCGGCCAGCGGCGCGGCGATACGCGACGTGTTATCCGTCATCGGCCGGCGCGCGCCGCATATTCCGGTGGTCGTGTTTCCGACCCCGGTACAGGGCGAAACCGCGGCGGCACAGATTCGCGCGGCGCTCGGGCGCGTGCTCGATTATGGTGAATGCGACGTGGTCTTGCTGGTGCGCGGCGGCGGCTCACTCGAAGACTTGTGGTGTTTCAACGACGAAGCCCTAGCGCGCGACATTGCCGCCTATCCGCTGCCGCTGATAACCGGGGTCGGACACGAAATCGACTTCACCATCGCCGACTTCGTCGCCGATCTGCGCGCGCCGACGCCGTCGGTCGCCGCGGAAACCATAACCCCCGACATCAACGAATTGATGCAGGGCATCGACGACCGGGTCGGGCGCCTTATAGGGCAGCTCGGAATGCGCCTCGCGCAGTCGCGCGAGCGTTTGAAATATTTGACCCGGGCATTGAATCAACAGCATCCGACCCGCCAGTTCGGACTATCGCGGCTGCGCCTGCAGCACGCCTACACGGCGCTGCTCGAGCGTATCCGCTTCCGTCTCGGCGAAGGCCGGCATCGTTTGCGCTTGTGCCGGACGACCCTGCTACAGGCCAGCCCGCAGCTGGCGATCAGCCAAAATCAGGAATCTGTGAGTCGTTTACTCGAAAATCAGCAGGCGGCGATGCGGCAAAAACTGCTGTTGGCGCGACATCGGCTATCGCTGCAGTCGCGTTCGCTGGACACGCTCAGCCCGTTGAAAACCCTGGCACGCGGCTTCGCCACCATAGCCAAAGACGACCGGCTGGTGACTTCGGTCGAGCAGTTAAATAGTGGGGATCGGGTGAAATTAACGCTTACCGATGGTAACAAACCGGCCACGATTGACTGACGGCATTTATCGATAATCGCGAGCGGCGATAGGTATTCGTTGGCGTTTCTGTCGCGCGCCGCATCGAAGCGCACCTCAACCGGCGCCGGGAGCAACACGCAGGATGGCGGCACGGGCTTATTGTTCCTTTAGTGGAAACGGTATGATATATACACTCGTCTGTCGACCCTATCCAGGTATTGCAAATGCTAGATCAGGCGCGCCAACGCACCGCGGAATTTCAATCCCGCCTCAAGGACGCCGCAATTGATTTGGCCATCGTTACCGACGAGAGTTCTATCGCTTATCTGGCGGGTTTCTGGGGTTATCTCTCGGTGGAATTCGGCCGGCCGACCTTGCTACTGATTCGACCCGATGAAGCGCCGCAGGTGCTCACGCCGCTGATGGAAAGCGAGATGGTGAGCGCCATGACCTGGGTCGAAAACATCGCCCCCTGGGAAGACGCCGGCGCCCGGCGCTGGGAAAATGTATTGCGCCAGGCCATCGGCGACAATCCCGGCGCAATCGGCGTCGAACGCGCGGCCCTGCCGCCCATCGTGCGCAACTGGTTCGACGATCAACTGCCTGACATCGAACTACAGGATATCGCACCACCGCTGGCTGCGATGCGCATGATCAAGTCGCCGGAGGAAATCGAAGTCATGAAACAGGCCGGCGCGATCGCCGCTGCGATGATGCGAGGCGCCGAAGACGCGCTCGCAGAGGGCCGACCGGAGTACGAAGCCGCGCTCGCCGTGATCGAAGCCGGCACGCGCAAGGCGGCCGGTTTCCTCACCGCCAAGGGCTGGGAGGCTTTTATCTCGCCGATGATTCATAATCTGCAAATCATGCAGTCGGGGCGCGACACGTCGATGGTACATCGCCGCGCCAGCGTCAAGCCGCTCGCCAAGGGCGACCCGGTGTATTTCTGTTTTTGCAACATGGCGCAATTCAAGCACTACAAAATCGGCTTCGACCGCATGTTTTTCATCGAGCATGTCAGCCACGAAGCCGCCGAAGTACAGCAGGCGGCGATTGACGCCCAGCAAGCGGCCATCGCGGCGATTCGGCCCGGCGTCACCGCCGAATCGATCGCCGCGGCGGCCGACGAAGTGTACCGCGAACGCGGTTACCAAACCGGCTATCGCACAGGGCGGTCGATCGGCATGGCTTATCTCGAATCGCCCGAGTTAAAACACGGCGACAAGACCGTTCTGCAGGCCGGGATGACCTTTGCGGTCGACGGCGGTATCAGCGTCGGCGGCCGGCTCGGCGGACGCATCGGCGATTCAATCGCGGTGACCGCCACCGGTAGCGAATACATCACCGACTATCCGCGCAAAATTCTTACCGTTAACCGCTAAATTCGGAGTCCAGCATGAGTATCACCCGTCAGCATACCAACCAACGCATGAGCCAGATCGTGACTCATGGCGATACCGTATATCTCGCCGGCCAGGTCGCTGACGATCCCGGGGCCGACATTGCAGAACAGACCCGTCAGGTATTGAACAAGATCGATACGCTGCTGGCCGCAGCCGGAGCCGACAAAGGTAAGATTCTGTCGGCCCAGATCTGGCTTGCGAGCATCGGTCATTTCGCCCAAATGAACGAGGTCTGGGATGCCTGGGTACCGTCGGGTCAGGCGCCGGCGCGCGCCTGTATCGAGGCCAGGCTGGCGAGCCCCGACCTATTGGTGGAAATTGGCATTATCGCCGCTCGCGACTGATTCCTGAGACGTTGCACATTAACCGAGCTTCGGCGACAACGGGAAAGCCGCAGCGACCAGGCCGGTTAGGTTCCGGGCGTTTCGATGAAACCGATTGACGTATTGCTCGCAATTGCGGTCGCCGTGATCTGGGGTATGGGGTTTATCGTCGCCAAGGCGGCGATGTCTCATTTTTCGCCGATCCTGCTAATGGCTTTACGCTTTTCGCTGACGGCTTTTTGCCTGGTCTGGTGGTTTTCTCCGCCGCGTTCTTTATTCAAGCAGCTATTCTGGATATCCCTGGTCAGCGCGGCGCTGCAGTACAGCTTGACCTTCAACGGTGTGCGCGGCATCGATGCGTCGACCGCAGCCTTGCTGGTGCAGCTCGAAGTGCCCTTCGGCCTACTGCTGGCTTGGCTGGTGCTGGGTGACCGTATTTCGCTGCAGCAGGGTTGCGGCATCCTGATTGCCTTTGCCGGTGCCGTGCTGATTATCGGCGAGCCCAGGCTGTCGGGTCATCTGATTTACGCGTTCCTGGTCGTCGGCGGCGCCTTCACCTGGGCCGTCGGCCAGATCATGATCAAAAAACTCGGTGACATCGGCGGTTTTCGCCTGATCAGCGGGGTCGCGCTTTTTGCCGCGCCGCAACTATTTGTGGCATCCTTTATCTTCGAGCGTGATCAGATCGCCCAAATCGAAACCGCATCAATCGGCGCCTGGGCCGCCGTGGCCTACCTCGGTCTGATCATGACCGCGCTCGGCTACGCCCTCTGGTACCACTTGCTGGGGCGCTACAGCGTCAACCAGGTAATGCCGTTTTTACTGCTGCTGCCGGTATCCTCGGTGCTTGGTGGTATATTCTTTCTCGGCGAAACGCTGACGACGAAAATCGCACTAGGCGGCTGCCTCGCGATTTTCGGGGTCGCGTTGATCACGATTCAACGCTTTCATTTTTCGGTATTCCGGACGCGGAGGTCACGGCAATGAATAACCCCATCCTGGCGCATAGCCTGCGCGGCGAGATGATCGAAAATCGACACCGCGGCGCCATCGCCGTGTGCACTCCCGACGGCAGCCTGCTGCACTCATGGGGAGACGTGGATGCGCTGGTTTACCCGCGTTCGGCGATCAAGACGCTGCAGGCGCTGCCGCTGGTCGAGACCGGCGCCGCCGATCATTTCGCGTTGAGCGATGCGGAACTCGCGCTGGCCTGCTCGTCGCATAATGCCGAACCCGCCCACACCGAAGCTGTGCAGAAATGGCTAAAACGCATCGATCTCGACCAGGATGCGCTCGAATGCGGTGCTCACCCTCCGCTGCATGAACCAACCGCGGCCGCGCTCATCGTCAATCGCCAGGAGCCGGGGCGCATCCACAATAACTGCTCCGGCAAACATAGCGGCATGCTGACGACGGCGCGTTTCCTGGGTGAAGCGACCCGCGGCTATATTAAACGCGAACATCCCGCGCAACAGCGCTGGTTCGATGCGCTCGCTGATATGACGGATGCCGACGTAAACCGGCTGCCCTGGAGCTACGACGGTTGCGGAATTCCGGTGATCGCCGTGCCGCTGCGGTCGATGGCGACCGCCTTTGCCCGCGTGGCGGCGCCGGACGATTTGCCCGCCAATCGCGGCGCCGCGCTAGAACGCATTACCGCGGCCATCGCAGGGCACCCTTTTATGGTCGCGGGCTCGGGCCGGCTCTGCACCGAAGTCATGCAATTGACTGGCCGCCGAGTCGTCGTCAAAACCGGAGCGGACGGCGTTTATACCGCCGCCCTGCGAGACCAAAGCCTCGGTATCGCGCTCAAGATCGACGACGGCAGTCGTGAAGCGGCCGAAATAACCCTGTTGGCAATACTTAAGCACCTGGGAGCGTTGCAGGCCGACGAATTGGAAGCGCTCGCCGCCCGGGCGCGAGTGCCGATTATCAATACCCGTGGCGTGCTCACCGGGCGGCGTGAACCGGCGGCGCTCTGGACGCATTAGCTTGTTACCACCCAATCTACATTAGATACCAACCGCAACTTATTGTTTTATATATTAATAACATCGACAAATCCCACCAAAAGCCGCCTATCATGATAAGTAAAGGCGACCAATATCCGGCTTGTGTGGATGCCGTTTGCGAGTTTAGAGCAGTGCCGTGCGTCTCCGCTAAGAGCGGCGTTGCAATATCGGCTAGTCAATGCCAGGCTTACCGCTGTCGCTGTGACATATTTCCCCTGCCCGATAATCATTGCTAACCTAAAATCAATTACTATACTAACTATAATCCCGCAGATAACTAAGGAGATTCCAAGCGAATGGAAAAAGTTTCGTCCCTGTCCAGCCGTTTGTCCCTTAACAATCTGTTTCCGACACTCGCCAAGAAAAAAGCCAGCCTGATGACCCGGCTGATTCCCAGCTGGACCAACAACAAAATCGATTCCATGCTGTTCGTGCCGAAGATCAAGGATGCCAAGTCGATCAAGTTGCCGCGCGGCTTTACCGAGTCCGATATCAAAACCAACGATGGCAGGGTCAAAACTTTTCAGACGGGCAAGGGCCCGACGGTCGTATTCGTTCACGGCTGGGGCGGTGGCGCGCATCAATTCTTTCCACTGATGCGCGGTCTCGCGCAATGCGGTTTCAGCTCGCTGGCATTCGACCACCTGGGCCACGGCCAGAGCGAAATAAAACCCGCCACGCTAAATCAATCCGTGGCGACCACCAACCACATGCTGGAAATGGCGAAAAAATCGAAGGCCGGGCTTTATTCAATCGTCGGGCATTCGACCGGTTGCATCGCCATCGCTTCCGCGCGCAACGCGCTGGTGCGCAATACACCCCTGTTCCTGATTTCCCCGGTCTTCAACTACAAACTCTATTTTCTGAAGCGCCTGGTCAGACTCAGACTGCATGCCGACCTGATCAAACAATACGCCAACCGGTTTGCCAAAACCTACCGCAGCGAGTATCAAAATCTAGAGCTGGCCCGCCATCTCGATAAATATAGCGATGTCGCCGTCATCGCCCACGACGAATCCGACGCCGAAAGCTCGTACAAGGATTCCGAGCGATTTTGCGCCAAATACCCGCTGACCAAGTTGTTGATTACCAAACACACCGACCATGAAAGAATCATCAATTCCGAGTCGGTGTGGCAGGAACTCAAGTCGCAGCTGAACTACGACGATACGACGATCAACTTCGGCGCCGAAATCGTCTAAGAGTATACCCGCGCTCACTCGGGCCCCGCCGCCGTTGGTCGGCATCAGCCGCAGTGCTTAATCCCGCGTCAATCCGCTTGACCGAATAGCAGTCATAAAGCCGACTATGGGTTACACTTGCGGGCAGCAATAGATCAGACGCCAGACAGATGCAATTCTTCCAGGACTTAATGCCCGCGTTGCGCCTTTCCAAGTGGGCCCCGTCGGTTATCCGCAAACATTTACTCAACGAAGAAACCGAAGCCATCGGCGCGCTGTGCACCATGATGATGGCCTCCGACGGCGAATTTTCGAGTCTGTTGCTGGCCGAGCGCATTTTACATGCCTTCGAAAAACTGGATCGCGACGGTCGGCTTGATTTTTTTACCCTATTGCAAACCGATTACGATATCGACGTCGCTGCAATCAAGCGTTCGGTCGAGGATTACGAGCGCCGGCCCGACGCCGACAATCTGTTGCGCGTCACCGCCGCGGCCGAGCCGGGCCGCCAGGAATTGCTGCGTCGGATTAACCTGACCCCGGGCGGTACCCGTCGACTCGTCAAGATGCGCGAACACTTGCTCGCGGCGATCCGGGAAAAACCCGAATTGAAGAAAATCGACACCGATTTTCACCATCTGTTCAACGCCTGGTTCAATCGCGGATTTTTGCTGATGGAACCGATCGACTGGACTACCCCGGCACATATATTGGAAAAGATCATCGCCTACGAAGCAGTGCATGAAATCGAGAACTGGTCCGAGCTGCGCAGCCGTCTGGAACCCGAGGATCGTTACTGTTATGGCTTTTTTCATCCGTCGATGGAAGACGAGCCGCTGGTATTCGTCGAGGTCGCGCTCACCGATCAAGTCCCGAACGGTATCGGCGAAATCCTGCAGCGCAGTCCCGCAGCCGAAACCCCGGACAACCCCTCCTGCGCAATTTTTTACTCGATCTCGACCTGTCACCGCGGCCTTGCCGGCGTTTCTTTCGGTAATTTTCTGATCAAGCAGGTCGCGACCAGCCTGAAAATGCGCTTTCCGCAGTTGAAAACCTTTGCCACGATCTCACCGGCACCCGGCTTCCGCCGCTGGTTGGAAGCCCGGGCCGAGGTCGAAGACGGGGTAAGAGATCTACTGGTCGAATTTGACGCCGACGCCGACGAAGATTTGCGTCAAGAACTGGACAAACTCGCGGCGAGCTATTTTCTCGAGCAAAAAAACAACGATCACGAACCGCTCGACCCGGTGGCCCGATTCCATCTGAAAAACGGTGCGATCCTGGAACGCATCAATATTCTGGGCAATCCGTCGGACAAAGGCATGGAGCGCTCGCTGGGCACTATGGTGAACTACGTTTACGACCTGTCGCGGGTAGAAGAAAACCACGAAGATTACGTTAAAAACAATCGGATAATCAGCAGTTCGCAGGTTAAAAAGACCTTGTCACGCTAGCTCCAGCAGAGCCTGGATCGGTTTGTGATCCGAAGCGTCCGCTTGTTCATCGATAACAACCTGCCGGACTCGGGCGCCGAGGTCGGGCGTTACCAGAATATGATCGATTTTTTCGTACTCGCCGTCTTGCTTGCGCAGTGTGGAAGTGCCGAGATTCGCCGGATCGACCAGCGACCAGCAATCGACGAGCCCGGTGGCATCGAGCAGGCGCCGATACTCCGCGCTCTCGGCCACCGCATTGAAGTCACCGCAAACCAGCGCGCTATCGGGCATGGCGGGTGGATTGCACCGATTACTCCAATCCTGGCCGTCGATATCCGCTTTGCCCGACCAGGCGCCGCCCTCGGCCGGCGCGCCGCAAAAGACTTCGCTAACATAGTCGACCTGCCGCAATCGTTCCGCGGCATCGAGATAACCGGCATGATAGTTATAAACGCGCAGCAACGTCGCTCCGGTGTCGATCACCGCCTCGAGCAAGGTCATTTGCATATTGAATTGATCTGCATAGCGCTGCTTCGGCAGATTGAAGGTCCGCGTACTCAATATCGGCCAGCGCGATAAAATCATGTTGCCGTGGCGGCGGCGGCGATTCGTCACCGCGCCGTGGGCGGCGCGCGCGCTGGCGTCGACATCGAAACTCGAACCGTAAACCGCGTAGTAGCTCGGTAACAGGCCGGCAATCTCGGCGGCCTGGTCGCTGTCGCCGCTGCGCTGCCAGAATTGGTCGACTTCCTGCAGACAGATAATATCGGCGCCGCGAATCGCACGGCAACTACGCACCAGGTCGACCACGCCGTCCAGGCCGCGGCCGAATTGAATATTGTAACTGATGATTTTCATAATCCCCCACTCTAGCCCGGTCTCGGGTCAACCAGACAACCCCATCGTCGGCGTTTCGGCCGCCACGTAGTCGACATCGCTCGATATCAGACGGAGGATTGCAAATCGGATTGGGTGCTCGACCATGGCGGGAATTCTAGCCGACAAAGGCATCGCGAGCCCATACTTATCGCGCTGCCTAAAAACGGGGCGATTGACCTTAGGCCGCCGGTTTCCCGGCGATAAATGACGGGCCTGCCTGTGGCTAGGCAGCCTACTGCAAATGGCGACCACGACAATCAAATCGCCGCAATCGGAGCCTAGCTTCAAGGGTAGCGGTTCGATCGGCCATGGACCGGTTATTAATATCAAAACCGGGGAAACCTTCATGCTAGCGGTCGATAGAGGTTACCCACCGCCCAAAACGTATAGCCGATCAAGAAGCATTGCGTTTATCCGCCACGGGAAATTCTGCTGCGACCAAACCACTGCGCGCCAAATACCGCGACCAGTATCAGGCCGCCGCCGACAAACGTGTAGTGCGTCGGCATTTCCGCGAATAAAATGAGCGCCCACAGCGGCGCAAGCGGTGTTTCCAGGGCGCTGATCAAGGCTGTCTCGGCTGCCGGTAAACGGCGCGCACCTTCCGCCAGCGTGACCGCGGCAATCGAAAATACCACTCCGAATGCCGACATTATCAATATTTCATCGATCGGCGCCGCAACCGGCTCGCCCATGATCCAGGAAATCGGAACCAATATGAGTGACAACAGCACCGCCGGGCCCGCCGCGGGCGTGTCGGGATAGCGGCGATAAATACACAGGTATCCCGCCATGCCGACGGTCATCCACAGCGCCAGCATATCGCCCGTCAGGTTAAGGCTATCCGGCGAGCCGCTCACGATTACGAGCACCCCGGCAAATGCCACCAGGCTTGCCAACAGTACGAGTCGGCTGGGTTTTTCGCGCAGCCACAGCCAGGCTATTGGGGCGGCAATAAAAGGCACCGCCGCGTAGATCAGCGACACGTTGGCGATCGAGGTATATTTGAAGGATGGGATAAAAGCAATCGTGGCCGCAGCGCCGACGATGCCGGCACTAAGACCGGGCAGCCCCATATGTGAAAACTCCCGTTTCAGGTTGCCGCGCCAGGCGACAAAAACACTGGTAACAACCGCCGCCGCGAGCCCGCGCCAGAACAGGATCGACCAGGCGTCGGATTCAACCCCTTTGACAAATAACCCGGCGCTGCTGAAAACCGTCGCCGATACCAGCACCAGCAAGATGCCGAGACGCCGGGTTGCCTGCAAATTGCTGTTGGCTGCCGGATTCGGCACAATGGCGCGAGCTTCAATCATTCATCCAGTCACCGTCCCGGTTCCACCAGCGATTGGGATTGTCGGAATCATCCAGTCCGCGGGTTTCCGAACGCAAGATCGGCTCGACCGAGATCGGCGGCTCGTAATAACTGTGATATTGATAAATCCTGTCGATAATCCGTTCCAGTTGTTGCCGATCGGGCGCTATCGACAACGACATTTCAACAATACCGGGCCGCTTGCAGGTAGCTTCTTCGGCGCCGGTCGGAGTACCGTCCATGGGCCGGTAGTATTCATGACAGGGCGCTGCCCGAATCGCGTTGCGATCGGTTTTACCGTAAACCAGCGGGGCAACCTTGATGATTTCATCGAACAGAGGATCGATTTCATCCTCCGGTGCCAGGAAACGAATGCGCCAATAGGGAATCATTTTGATGGCCGGTATTTCGAAGCCGATACTGAAAATATCCTGTGGGTTCCTATTATTCATCGGTTGCTCCAGGGCGATAAAAGTTGCGGGAATTATACGGAATCCCTACTGACAACGTATTGTCAGTAGGGTTGTGTTATCTTATTCGCCAAAGCCCTGGAAACCACCCTTATTATGCGTCGCACCGAACGATTGTTCGAGATTATTCAGATACTTAGAAGTGAATCTCGAGTCATTACCGCGCACGAAATTGCGTCCCGGCTGGAAGTATCGACACGCACCATTTATCGTGACATACAGGCGTTACAGGCGATGCGCACGCCGATCGAGGGCGAGGCCGGTATCGGATACCTGATGCGTCAGGGCTACGACCTGCCGGCGCTCAACTTCAGTGCCGAAGAGATCGAGGCGATTGTCGTGGGTTTGAGCCTGGTGGCCCAAACCGGCGACAAGGGATTGCAAAAAGCGGCGCAACAGGTTTCCAACAAAATTGATTCGATCCGAGACCGATTGGAAAGCCTGCAGGTATCGGAACGCGGCGCCCTGGTGCCCGCCGCGGTCGACCCCGACAGGATACGCAGCGCGATCCGCGAAGAACGCAAACTCGATATCCGCTATCGTGATGAAAACGGACGCGATAGCGAGCGCCGGGTCAGACCGCTGGCGGTGATCTACTATGTGCATGCCATGTTAATGGTGACCTGGTGCGAGTTACGCAATGATTTCCGCCACTTTCGCGTAGATCGAATCCTTTCCTGCAGCGACTCCGGTGCCTATTTCAAAGGCGATGGCGATCGTTTGCGCGAGCTGTGGCGGCAACTGGAGACAGGCTGATCGCCGCTATTTCAAATTTAACCGGCTAGATTTTACTCTGAGTACATCCTGACTAGCTTAGTTTCGAGAGCTTATCGAGATTGCTCTGTATCAGCTGCGCGCGCTCGAAACCGGCATCGTAGGCGGGCGAAGTAATCAGTTCGCAGGCTTCGATATCGATACGCACGAATTCCTGCATCCGCTCAAGATAGGGCGACCACAGCGCTTCGAAATGCGGCAGCAATGCGGCGGCGTCATCCGAATCGCGGGCGACAATCCGCCCCCTGCCCCGCACCCGCACCGCGAGCCGCGCCAGCAGGTCCAAAAAAACGATCTCGACGTCGGGCCGCTGCCGTAGGTTGGCGCTGGTGCCGGGCGAGCGAATATTGCCATAGGCGAGACTGCGCTCGTCGACGATAACAAAGGTCGCTTTCGGCGACACCGCGGGGCTGCCATCGTCATTGATCGTGGCCACCGCGCCCGCGCTGTAATTACGGATAATCTGCTGCATCGCCACGCTCAGTTTTTCCATGTCTAGAGCGCCCGCAACTCGACGGAGGTTTCGTTATAACAGGCGCCGTCGACTATGTCGGTTTTCATATCCGCGTCGATCAGCGCATTGACGGTCCGGCCGGTTTCGCTGCTGCGCAACCAAGTGCCTTTCGGCGAATACAAAACGCCGCGTGCAACCGCCTCGGTCAGCTTGGCGCGCAGCACGACGCGACCCTTGTCGTTACTGACTTCTACCAGTGCTTCATCTGCAATCGAGGCGGCACTGGCATCGGCCGGATTGATTTCGACGACTTCGTGCATGCTGCTGGCCGCAGCGCCGCCGAAGGTCGCGTTGGTGCGTTTCGACGAGGATGGCGTTATCAGGCAAAAGGGTCGTGCCCGGGTTACCGGCTCGTAACGCGGCACGCCGTAGCCGAACCGTGATTCGAGATCTTCACTGTAAAGCTCGATCTTGCCGGACGCGGTGCCGGGGCTGACGGTGTTACACATGATCACTTCCTGTTGCTCGCCGGCGGTCATTAACAAGGCTCGGTCGAGCGGGATTTCACTCGGCCTGAATCCCTGCAAGCGCGCGTCGTCGGGATCGATGGCCGCATCCATCAGCTGTCGATCGCTGTGATCGAACATCGCATCGGTAAAACCGAAGGCCCGCGCCAGACGTCGGAAAATCTCGGTATTGGGCAGCGACTCGCCGACGGCGGGAATCACCGGCGCGGCGCGCTGCAGATAACTATGCCCATAGGCGGTATAAATATCGTCGAACTCGAAATGCGACGCCGCCGGCAGCACGATGTCGCAAAACTTCATGCTATCGGTCATGACGACATCGATCCCGACCTTGAAGATTTCACCGCGTGACAGCGCTTGTATCATGCGATTCTGATCCGGGTGGGTCGCCACCGGATTGTGATTGTAGATAAAGGCAGCCCGAATCGGCGGATCGATATCGTCGCAGAGCAGGTGCCGACCGAGATCGACGATATTCAGCGTGCGCGTGCCTGCGGGTATCAGGTCGCTGCGCTGTAACGCCACCGCGGTGGTCGGGAAAGCCAAACCCGGTTTGGCGATCACGCCCGCGCCGCGCCGGCCGAACTGTCCCAACAGGGCCGAGAGCGACATGATTGCGCGCAATCCGGAACCACCGCTGCGACCGCGTTCAATGCCGTTACCAATCGACAACGCTAGCTTGTCCGCGGCGCAATAGCAATCGACCAGCTCGGTGATAGCCGCCAGCGGCAATCTGCAGATTTCAGCCGCTTGTTGCAGCGAGTAAGTCCTGGCCTGCGCCATAAACGCCTCGTAACCCGTTACCCAGGTCGCGACAAAAGTCTGGTCGACTTGCCCGCGTCGTTCGAATTCGGCCGCAATAGCGAGCGCCAGCACCACGTCGGTACCGGGCTCGATCTGCAGATACAAATGCGCCTGATCGGCGATCCGGGTGTGTTTCGGATCGACCACGATCAGCCGTGCACCCTGCTCGCGTGCCTGCTTGATCACGCGCGCCAGGTGCAGGTTCGAGACGGTTACGTTATTACCCCAGACCAGAATCAGATCGGCGTCCACCGCCTGCTCCGGCGGCATCCCCGGCGCGTCGCCGAACAGGCTGTTATAGGCCGCGCCGCGCACGCCGCCACAGAGGGGGCCGCGGTCGAGCAGGCTGGCGCCGAGTTTGTGAAAGAAACGCCGGTCCATCGAGCCCACCGCGAGTTGGCCGTGCGGGCCCGCGTAATTGAACGGCAGCACCGCCTGGGGGCCATACTCGGCGATTACCCGCCGGGTACGCTCGGCAATCATCGTCAGTGCCTGATCCCAGCCAATCGGCTTAAATTCCCCGTCGCCGGGTCCGCCAGTACGCACTAACGGTGTACGCAAGCGCTGCTCGCCGTGCACAAAATCCGGGTAGTACTTCGCCACCTTGTCGCATATCGCACCCGCGGTGTAGGGATTCACCCGCGATCCCCGAACCTTGCTGATCGCCTCGTTTTGAACCGTGACCTGCAACGAGCAGGTATCGGGGCAATCGAGCGGGCATACCGAAGGTTTGACAATGGATTGAGCTGGATTATTCATCGCTACTTCCTCGCTGGCTGGGACTAGAGTTTCGCGCCGACATCATTGAATTTAGCGATTGCTGCGCTTCCTCTTGCCGATTGAAATTGGCTTCATCGAGCCAGGCTTCGAGTATGCCGCGTACCTCGGGCCACTCGTCCTCGAGAATCGAGTACCAGGCGGTATCGCGATTCCTGCCTTTGAATATCATATGGTTATAAAAAATTCCTTCGAATCGAAATCCGAGCCGGCGTGCCGCTTGGCGCGACTTTTCGTTGAGAGCATTACAGCGCCAATGAATTCGCCGGTAGCCGAGGTCGTCCATCGCATGTCGGATCATCAGGTAAAGCGCTTCGGTGGCGGCGCGGGTGCGCGCCAGCCGCGGGCCGAACCAGATATGGCCGATTTCGATCACTCCCATCGACGGATTGATGTCGAGGTAGCTGCTTTGACCTTCGAAATTTTCCGCATCGAGCGGACGTATCGCGTAGAAAATAGTATCGAAGGTCGCCGACTGGGCGCGCATGGTCGCGCGGTATTCCTCGACCGACGCCCACGGACCATAGGCCAGGTAATCCCAGATTTTAAGCGCCGGCGCCGACCCATGCCCGGCCGCATATAGATCAGCCGCGTGCCGGTTCGCATTCTGGGCCTCCAGCTCGACGTATTTCCCCCTGAGCGACGTCCGCGCGGGGATCAATGCCGGCGGCTCGGGATCGACCGCGGCCCCGGAAAGCGGCCGCGGATAGGGTTGTTCCGAAATGTGATCGCTAGACACCGGCTGGCATTCTCCCGATAGAAATATGAATCGACATTAAAGACGGTGCAATAAGGTTTGCAGCATAGCAATTTTTTGGATATCTTAAAAAATCCAATAATTGACATTTTTTCCATACCAATTTGCTAAATCTTGCGTCCATCGCGTTTACCCTACAGCGGGACTCGAAGGATCCGCTGTTCGTACAGCTATGCGATCAGATCAGGCAGCGCATCGTCAGCGGTTCGCTGTTGCAAAATTCGCAGCTGCCTTCATCCCGCGGGCTCGCCAGCGATCTGGGTATATCGCGCAGTACCGTGGTAACCGCCTATGAACAGCTGGTTGCCGAGGGTTATATCGAGGGCCGTGCCGGTGCGGGCTATTACGTGCGCGAGTTGGTGGACATCGGTCCACAAGACGGCGCCGGGGAAGCCGCCCCGTCGTCATCGATTAGACCCAGCATTTCCGACGCGACGCCGGCGTCGCATCCGGGTTACCCGGACAACCGCCTGTTTCCATATCGCCACTGGGCCCGCTGCCTGGCCCGTAGCGCTCGCCTGACGCCCGAGGCGCTGATCGTGGGCAAAAGCCCGTTCGGCGATTTACCGCTGCGCCGCGCGATCGCGCGTTACCTGGCCGATTGGCGCGGACTCGATATCCAACCCGAGCAGGTCATGATAACCGCCGGTTCGGTAGACGCGCTGGAAAACTGTATTCGTAGCCTGGCAGTACCGGGCGACGCGATCGGGCTAGAGAACCCCTGTTACTGGCCGCTGCGCAATATCGCCGCCAACCAGGGCATGCGCATCGAGTGGCTGCCGGTCGACGATGGGGGTGCCGAAATCCCATCGGGGTCACAGCACGCTGCTGCACCAAAAATGGTCATACTGACGCCCTCACACCAGTTTCCGCTCGGTGGCGCGATGCCGGTGAATCGCAGGCTCGAGTACCAGCAGTGGGCCGACGCCAACGACGCCTGGATTATCGAGGATGACTACGACAGCGAATTTCGTTATGCCGGCCGCCCGATTCCGGCCCTCGCCAGCCTGGATACCAGCGGCAGAACGATTTACATCGGTACCTTTTCCAAGGTGTTTTCGGTGAGCCTGCGGCTCGGCTACCTGATCATGCCGCCGCCGTTGATCGCGAGATTCGCCGACACGCTGGCAAAATTCGGGGTCAAGGCCGCGCTGCCCTGCCAGCGGGCGCTGGCAAACTTCATCGATAGCGGCGATTTCTATCGCCATATCCGGCGCGTGCGACGAATCTACGCCGAACGGCGCCGCTTGTTGCTGGAGCTGTTGCAACAGAAAATGTCGCGCTTCATGGTACTGCGCGATCACCAGGCTGGCATGCAGGTTACGGTAATCCTGGCGCCGGGCTTCGACGACCGCGAAATCGCCGCACTGGCGCAAGCGCGCGGCCTGTTGGTGGCGCCGCTGTCATCCTATTACGGCGCGAGCGACGCAACCAACGGCTTATTGCTCGGCTTTTGTCCCTATTCCGAAGACGAGATCAGGGATTACGTCGCGGTTTTGACCGAAGTACTCGAGGCACACCAGCCTTAGGTCCGCGCGCCGCGATCAGCCTTTTAAAAACCGCTGTAACACATTGCGGGTAACCTGCTCGACCTGTGGATCCCGGCGCAGTAGACCTGCCACCCATTCGACGCTACCGGCATGGAAGACTTCGCCCTTACCCCGGCGGAAGGAAACGATCATGCCCGAGCCGCGGCCGGCCAAGGCGACGGTTGCCGGCGTAATTTCGCCGTAGAGAATCTGGGCGTGGAGTTCACAGTCAGCGCTGCCGAGAAACAGGGAATCCCGCTCGACGCCGCGCGCGATCTCGACATTAGAGGCGAGCCCGAGCGCGAGTATTTCGATGTCGTCGGGCACCTGTTCCGCACCGGACGGATACGGCAGGCCGTCGTGGACGACATAGTCGAGACCGTCGACTTCGTAAGCAAATATTCGACTGCGCGCGCCGAGCACGTCGCCGTAGCCGAGCCCGGTACCGTCGAACGCCCAGTGTTCGGGGCGGTAGATCGGGAAACCGCCGGCACCGAAGGCGACGCATCCGCCCCAGCCGGCGTAAACCCCGCGAGTCGCGTTCAGGCCGAAGGTCAGTGCGCCCGGGCGGCCTATCTGCGGTAATTCCCAACTGGTTGTGATCCGCGGGGTATCGCCCAACGGATCCTCGCTGGCGGCGCGCGATTTGTAACAAAGCTGGTTGCGGCCGGCGTTCTCGAGCCGAGTTTGCCACATGAAATTGCCGGCAAAACGCGCCACCTTGCCGCCGTTTTCGACATAGGCGTCGACGCTGTCGCGCATTTCCCAGGACCAGTACTCATCGTGGCCGATGAAAACCAGGCAGGGATAGTCGGCAATCACGTCGGGCCGCAGCTGTAGATCGAACTGCGAGACGACGTCGACCTCGAACCCGGCGGCGGCCGCCCACCGCATGAAGTGCCGCTCGTAAGAGGCCCAGCCGGCGGAGGCATATTTCTTGCTGTAGCCATTGGCATAAGCCCACTCCATGTGCGGGTAGGAAACGGCATCGTCGCAGTCGGGTGCGGTGGCGGGCGCCGCGCGCGGCGCATCCTCGGGCAACACCACGAAACCGCGCGGCAGCGGCCGCTCGAGCGATAACAGCGGCGAAAACTGATCCCCGTCCACGCCGCTGATACCTTCGTAATGATTCGAGCCGCCCCAGTTGTTATAGGCGCACCAGGTGCCGGTCGCTGCAACCAGCAACAGTCGCTCGCGCCGAGCGTAGCCGGTTGCGCGCAGCAGGAAGAGATAGTGCTGCTCGCGCACCGCGTCACCGCCGCCGATCCGGCAAGTGACGCGGTAGCCTCCCGAAGGCCAGTCGGGCGGGATTTTATATTCGAAGCTCACCGGCCAGTCGCAACCGGCGGCCGATGCGTCCGGCGGGGTGTCATGGCGTCGCCCCGGTAAACCGTTGCGCTCGAAAACCACCTCGAGCGCGAGCGCATCGCGTGCGATTGCGAGGCTGTAGCTGGACGCGGTGGTGGAAACATGAAATGCGATGGTATCGCCGGGTGAGTAACACGGACGATCGCTGTAACACCAGATTTCCGCCACTTTCGAATCGCTGGCGGGCGCCTCGTAATAATTGCTTCGCACCGCCGGATTGGCGCCGGCGGGTGAGTCTTGCCGTCTCATGCCCGGCCGCCGCTAAGCCAGGAAGTCGTGAATATCCTCGGATTGCACCACATGACAGTAAATCATATTGATCGATTTCAACTCGCTCAGGTGTAACTCTTCGGTCGCCGCGGCACAGCAATCCTCGACCACGACCACGCCGAAACTTTCGTCGGCGAGGCTGCGCACGGTCGAACTGACGCACTGGTCGGTAAAAATTCCGGTGACGATGACATCGCTGATTTCCATGTTGCGCAATATCAGCCGCAGGTTGGTTCCGGTAAGCGCGCTATCGGTGGTCTTGATCACGACGATGTCGTCCGCCGCGGGTGTCAGCTCGGGCACCAGCTGGCTGTCTTCGCGGTCCTTGGGCAACAGCAAATAGTTAAATCCGGGTTTCTTCTGGCTCAGCGAGCGATCACGCCCATCGAGTTTGAGGCAGGCGATGCGCGCGAAGATCACCTCGACACCGCGCGCGCGGCAGTGGGCGATCAGGCGCGCGGTGTTCGGGATGACGGTCTCGTTCATGCGCTCGCGAAATGGCGCCCAGCGTTTGGCCTCGAGTTGATCGGAGTCCACTTCCAGATAGGTATTCTGGATATCGATCACCAGCAGCGCCGTATTATGCGCAATTAGCCCAATGTCTGCGGGCGGGTCGGCCGTTTCATAGTAGAAAGAACGGTGGGCGTGTTTCCAGTCACTCATGTCACACTCCTGCCACGCTGGGGCGAACCGCAATTGAGCGGCGTTTTAATTTTTCTCCGACAAGGGATTATCGATAATGTATCCGGCGTCGATCCGGTCGATATCGGTGCACCCTAACTGCGCCAGGCTGATGTCGATCTGGCTGCGGAACAATTCGATCATTTCCTGCAAGCCGGTATAACCGGCGGCGCCCATGGCATACAGCAGGGGGCGGCCGATAAAGACGAAATCGGCACCCAGCGCGAGCGCCTTGATCACCGCCTCGCCGTTGCGCAGGCCGCTGTCGAACAACAACGGATAGTCGGCCCCTACCGCCCTGCGAATCACGGGCAGCATATCGATCGCCGCCGGCGCGCTGTCGAGCTGGCGCCCGCCGTGATTGGAAACGTATACCGCATCGACTCCGGCATCACGTATCCGCAGCGCATCCTCACATCCAAGCACCCCCTTGACGATCAAGTTGCCGGGCCAGCGCTCGCGCAAACGCGCGAGAAAGTTCCAGTCGACCTTGCCGCGGGCCTCGTTACGTTTAAAATTTTTGCCTCCGGCGAGATTGACGTTGGCGAGCGCCGGAACCCCGGTCTTCAGCGTTAACAGGGACCAATGCGGATGCAACGCAAAGTCCAGAAACTGTTTCGGCCCGATGCGCACCGGCCACTGGAAACCATTGCGCTGTTCGCGCGGCCGCACACCGATTTCGGGCACATCGACCGTCAGAATCAAATTGCTGTAACCGACGGTTTCGGCGCGTTCCGCCAGATCAAAAGCCACTTCCTCCGACTGGCCGACATACAGCTGAAACCAGGCATGCTCGCCGGCGCGCTCGGCGGTGGTCTCGATACTGCTCGATGCCATCGTCGACAGTACCAACGGAATACCGTACTCGCGCGCGGCGGCGGCCAGCATGGCGTCGCCGTTGGGCCAGGTCAGATTGCACATCCCCATCGGCGCGATACCGAACGGCAAATCCCAGGCATGCCCGAAAATACGCTTGCGATAACTGCGCTTTTCGACGTTGACCAGCACCCGCGGCAGCATGCGCAGGGCCTCTATTTTCTCGACATTGAGCGCACAGGCGCGCTCTTCGCCGGCGCTGCCATCGATGTAATCGAAAGTCATTCGCGGCATGCGTCGCCGCGCGAGCCTACGCGCGTCGGCAAGACTGAATATCTTTTTAGTCATACCGGGTAAACGCTGGACTCCACCTTGGAAAAAGCCACTTTTACCAACGACCCGGCCGAATAGCAATGCTTTTCGCCGCGGTGCTATCATTCGGCGCAAGTCTCATTCGCAATGCCTGGACAAAACTTTTTTACAGAACTCAAATTGGATCAGTGCGCGCAGGCAGCCGGTAGCAAAGGCTTCGGCTGCGGATTACCGCCGACACGGCACTTTTATAACTGAGGTTTAAAATGATACTTATCGGTCAATTCGACTCGCCGTTTGTTCGCAGAACCGCGGTCACGATGAACTATTATGGAATTTCATTTGAACGCAAAGTCTTGTCGGTGTTTACCGATTTCGAAGAAATGCTGGTGCACAATCCCCTGGGGAAAGTGCCCGCACTGGTACTGGATAACGACGAAACTATTTTCGATAGTCGAATGATCATCGATTATATCGAGCGCTTGGTGTCTGAAGAGCGAAGGCTGATCCCGGTTGAGCCAGAGCGCCGGATACGGGTTTTGCGGGCCGAAGCAATATCGCTGGGACTTGCCGAAAAGAGTTACGAGCGCGGGCTTGAATATGCGCGGCGCCAGCCCGATAAAATCGACCAAGATTGGGCTGAAAGGTTGAAGCGACAAATCGTTTCGGCGCTTAGTTGGCTGGAATCACTGCAACCGAAACCCTTTTTATGCGGTAACGACATGACCCAGGCCGACATTACGTTAGCCGTTGCCTTGACATATCTGCGAGAGAAGCAGCAAATACAGCTAGCGCGCGGTGATTTCCCCGCCCTCGAATCGCACTGCGATCTGTGCGAATCGCTGCCGGCATTCCAGGCATCTGCATACTCGGCCTCGGAGGCGTCCCGCAGCGGCTGGAAACCACGCGGCCAGTAACCGCCGTCGGCGCGGAGCAAGGTCGCATATCCACGATTCGGAGCACCGTATGACTACCGCCAAGAATCAATTGAAAAGTTCCCTGGTAGATAGCAAAATACCGCCTGGCATATCCATGTACGGAGTCTTCATGACATTCACCCTGCCTTCGGCGACGGCTTTATTGATAATGCTTGCAGGTTCGGTTTGCGCTGCGGAACCCACCCAGGAAGCGGATGGCGGGAAGGGCTGGGAATATGCGATTGCCGCCGGTGCGATCTATACACCAAATTATCTCGGAGACGATCATTACCGCTTGAATCTGTTTCCCGATTTTTCGGTCCGCTATAAAAAAAGATTTTCCGCATCGTTTTTCGAGGGCATCGCCTACAACCTTGTAATCACCGACAACTGGCGCGTCGGGCCTATTATCAAATACGACTTCGGCCGGGACGAGGACAACGACAGCCCCTTAGCCTGCATGTTGCATGAGTAACACAAGATATAGGCTTGTTTTCGATTTTTCGTTGTTTTGGATTTAGGTTTGGCGAGATCGGGACGCTGCAGCTGATGATTGCTTGGCTTGTACTGGCA
>Ga0126332_10000174_pt1 | contig 26182 bp, 26 predicted proteins | sample InaspJWI42metaG_FD_94482 | JGI IMG/M metagenome (GOLD analysis project Ga0126332, IMG submission 94482) | Marine gutless worms symbiont microbial communities from Oahu, Hawaii - Inanidrilus sp. 2 OAHU.JWI-42 metaG | ecosystem: Host-associated > Annelida > Digestive system > Unclassified...
ATGCCGAAGAAAAATATCCCGGAACAGATTTGCGACTGGTCTACGAACTCGGGGGATATACATCCCCCAATTAAGCCAAAGGTGTCAGTTATTCTTCCCAGAGGTAAGGTGTCCTGAATATATGGATTTTGAGCATTATTATCTGGATCTGTTCGAGACGCTGAATACTTCATGTAAGAAGATCGCATCCGGCAATTACAACAAAAAAGACGCCCAGTGGCTGTTCGAACTGGCTAAAAAAGGCAGATACCCGAGTTTTCTTGCGGAACTGGCCGAATCATTCGGCATGATGATGGTCAAGGTCGAGGCCAGGGAATACCGATTGAATCAGATCATCGAAGAACTAAAAGTGGCAAAAGCCCGGCTGGAAAGCTGTATGCTGAGTGAGTGCTGAAACAGTCGTTCCGACTGTTGGGGTTCGATGATTATCCTGAATGTATCGACTTCTGTCTTTATCCTTGCAGCATACTGGACGACTCAAGACAGTTGCTGACTATCCCTGGACTACTCAATTGTGTAGCGGACATCGGGAGAGATTTGCGCCATGATACTTTCGATTTCACGACGGGCCAGGGGCACATCTGAAACTGTCACGGCAATGTCCATCCAGCCCATACCGGTTCCGGTTCGTACGACGCGGCCCACATGCTGTTGTCGGATTTCAGCTGCCAATTTATCCCTGAGCGCCAGATCCTGTTTTGAAGCAAAGTCATCTCCGTACCAGCGGATGATAACGCGCAGGGTGCTGTCCGAGGCTACATCAGATGATTCATGGGGCCGGCGGATCTCATCCTGTTGATCTTCTGCGTTGCAGCCAATAATCAGTGCCAGAATAAACGGGCTCAACCATAATGTCGTTCTTGTTATCGCCATGGTGTTAAATTTTTAAAAGAAAGGTGGAAACTCCATGCAGGAAAAATGGATACCGGCTGTCGGGAAAATGACCTATGGGATCTATGTGCTCACCACCCAGCATAAAGAGAAAATCAACGGTATGATCGCCTCATGGGTATCACAGATCTCCTATGACCCGCCCCTGATTACGGTGGCTGTTCACCCCAACCGTTACTCCCACCATCTCATCCAACAAAGCGGCTGTTTTGCCTTACATTCCCTGGCCGGAACTCAAATGGAATTTCTCAGTCATTTTAAGGGACCTGATCCTGAAGCCAAGTTTGCGGCGGTTAAATGGGAAAGAGGAACGACCGGCTGTCCAATTTTAAGAGACTGCGTGGCCTGGATGGAATGCACGGTTAAAGCAACACACAAACCGGGGAATCACACTCTCTTTGTCGGTGAATTCGTTGCAGCCCGGTTGATATCGGATGCAGAACCATTGACCACGCAAGACTACCCCGGGGTATATCTCGGCAAAGACTGATTCGGTGGAGCCGCAAGGCGGTGCGCTAGCCACAACCAGAACGGTCGAACAGAACCGTGCACTTCTAATCTTCATTCACCGGAAGATTGCCCTGACTATTCTTTTACGCCGCCTTCTGCCAGCCCTCCGGCCAGATTGCGCATGACCAGCATAAAACAAAATAAAACCGGGATCAGGGTGAGAACGGATGCAGACATGATCCTGTCCCAGATAGCATTTTTAGACACAAACAGGGATTGCAGCCCCAGCGGCAGGGTGTAAAAATCATGATACTGTTTTAAAAAGACCGAGGCAAAAAGAAATTCGTTCCAGGCAATGATAAATCAGTATACGAAAACGGTGATCAACATGGGCCGTGACAGCGGCAGTATTATCTTGAAAATCGCCTCGATGCGCGATGAGCCGTCGATGGACGCCGCCTCTTCGAGTGAGTAGGGGATCGTTCTGAAATAATTGCCCAGCATGTACAGTGAAACCGGAAGCGTCTGGATAATGTAAATCAACAGCAGGCTCAGCAGCGCCCCCCAGACCGTTCCGGCCAATCCGATTTTCACGCTCATCTGGTACAAAGGGACCATCAATAAAACGCCGCCGACCATATAAACAAACAGGATACTTCTTTGAATAAGGTGCCGCCCTTTAAACCGCAGACGGCTAAAGGCATAGGCACCGAAGACCGCCAGAATCAACGACATGCCCGCCGCCGAGACGGACAGCAGAAAAGTATTTAAAAAATATCGCGGAAAAGGAAAAATATCTCCCGTTGCGCGGTATTTTGAAAGAATTTTTTCCTTCTGCTCAGCGGTCAGTTTGGGATTGTCCATTAGTTTTTTAACCGTCGCGGGAATTTGCACCTGATCCTTCTTTCCAAATCCCAGCAGTTCCTGGTAAGCTTTTAGGTTGACCCTGGCCGGAATCAGTGAAGGATTACCCCAGTCGAATTGATACTTGAGTGACGTGGATAGGATTTGAATAAACGGAAACAGGCAGAAAAGTAAAACCGATCCAACCGCTGCTGCCAGCAGTATGTTTTGCAGAAAGGTTCGCTTTCGATTCATTGGGTATCACCACTTGAGAACTTTTTTCACGTAAAAATAAATTAAAACCGACAGGATTAGAAACTGAAAGACCGAAACCGTTGCCGCAAGCCCCTGATCGATGATACCGGTAAAAGCCGTGTAGTAAGTAAAGATCGGCAGCGTGCGGACATTGGGTGCCAGCAAAAACACATCTTCAAACTTGTTCAGATTCCAGATAAGGCGCAGAATCACCAGGGTGCCCAGGACAAAATAAAGTTCGGGCAGCGTGATATGAAAAAACCGGGCAATGGGTCCGCAACCGTCGATGGCTGCTGCTTCGTACAGCTCAGTGTTGATCGACTGCAGTTTTGAAATAATGAGCAGATACGAAATCGGAAAATGTTTCCAGATGTCAAAGACAATAACCACCAGCAGGGCGGTCTTCGGATTTCCGATAAGGTTGTGTCGCTGCGGTGTCAATTGCAGCAATTCGACGACAATGTAGTTGTAAATCCCGTTGACCGGATCGAAAATAAACTGCCATCCAAAGACTACCGAAATAACCGGCGCAAAATAAGGCAGCAAAATGACCGCCCGGGCAGCGTTGCGCAGCGGGAACTGCAGGTTCATCAACAGCGCAACCAGCAGCCCCACCAGGGTGGTGCCGATGACCGTCCCGGTTAGATAGACGATCGTGGTAAAAAGCGAGCCGTAAAAAGCCGTGTCCCCGGCCAGTCTTTTATAATTGGCGATACCGATGAAAAACTTCTCCCCGGTGAGTTTCACATCGAAAAAACTAAGGTAGACATTGTAGAGAATCGGGTAGACAATCAGCAGCCCGATAATGCCGATACTCGGCGCAATGAGCTTCCATCCCAATCGGGACTCTTGCTTTGTCAGGGATATTTCCATTGGAATTTAGTTCGCTTCGCTCACAATTGGAATAATGGAACAATGGAACGATGGAATATTGGGTACGTTCGTGTTCCATTTGGTTGAACAATAGTACGGTTCATGGGATACACAAACCATGGATCGAATAAACATCAACAGAGGATTTAAAAAACTCCGAGTTTGGCAAGATGCTGTTTGCCTTTATGTCTTGGCTTGTCGTACACCCGTTTTGGGTTGCCATATATTTCCGTGTAAAGGCTGCGGGCATGTCGAACTGATTCCTCCTTCATGCAAGAATGGAGAAACTGTAAAAATTGACCCCAAAAGCCTTGATCCAAACACGGAAGTTATGCGTTTTTGACCATTATTCCATGATTCCAACATTCCACCATTCCATGTAGGCGGCATAAAACCAGTGTCGTTAAAAGCTGCATGATTTCGATAAATTATAGGAATTCCGAGACGTTGAATTTGATGTCGAGCAGACCATTAACGAATAACTTTTTGCATCTGTTTTTCAGCCCACGCAATGGCATCTTGCGGCGGCATGCCTTCGATGGCAACGGCATAGATCATGCGCGGGATAATCTGTTTGGCATAGATTTTACCAGCGGCCGGAAACGTTTTGCCCTGGACGATGGTAAACGATCCGACGCTGTCTAAACCGGCAATAATTTCTTCTATCTTCTCGCGTCCGTAGCGTTTGAAAATCCCTTTGGGATCATTCAGATAATCGGCCGTTCCCGCAATATCTCTGAGCATGGGGTTCATCCCACCGGGGGCCATATGCAGGAAGGTGATGTAACTGGCCGGCTCGAACATAAAAGCCACCAGACGTTGAGCCGCCACGTTTTTGGCCTCATCCTTCTGATCGACGAGGCCCAGCGCCACAATGGCGCCGTATCCGGCCGGCTGCCTCCGGCTGACGGTGGTCGCCACGCGCGTGTTGTTGACCAGCTGCGGGTCAAACGAACCGCGGCCCAACTGTGGAAAATGCTCATCGGTCAGGGACCCGGCAGCAACCTCGGCCAGCGCCAGATCATCCATGATATAGGTGGAATAAAAAAACATGGCCAGTTTTCCCTGCAGGTAATAATCTCGGGCGCGCCAGGTTTGAGGACCGGGTGGATTGTATTTGGCCAGCTCGGCATAATATTCAAGGGCTTCGCGCATCCGGGTCGAGTTGAAAATAAGTTCACCGTTGACATTAAACTCGGCGGCACCGTTGGACAGGGCAAAATGGGTGAAACACTGTTCGGCATACGTTTCGGCTTTTGTGCCGACTAGGATACCATACCGGTTTTCTCCTGGTTTGTAGAACGTTTTGGCAGCTTTTAAGATGTTCTCCCAGGTGTTGGGCGGATCGAGGCCGGCGCTTTTGAACCAATCCGCGCGATACCAGATGCCCTGAACCCAACCGTGATACGGCAGGCCGTAATAGAGGCCGGATCGGCCGGTTTCCACCATTTTCAGTGCTCCCTGAAAAAAGCGATCCTGGCCGATCTGTTTTACCATCCGGGTCGCACCTTGGATGTCGAGAATGCCTTCCTCGCCGAAGGCCAGCATCAGTTCCGAGCTTCCTTCAATCAACGCCGGCAGTTTACCGGCGGCTGAAGCGGCGGCCATCTGGGACGGCATGTCATTTTCATCCACCGGCACGAGTTTGACCTGAATGTCCGGATTTAGGGCCTGAAACGTATCCATTAAAAGCCGGATGGTTTTCATCCGGTCCGACTGTGTCTCAGTCGTCCAGAATTCTATGGTTGTTGAACGGGCGGCCGCCGCACCGGCCGTACAAAAAAACAAAAAAATGACAATAATTACAGATACGATTTTTTTCATGACGACCTCTCCTGGTTGATTGATTAAATGCATTTTTACGATATGAACGAAAAAAGGATGAAAAGACCAAATTTTGCGCCTGTTTATCGAGAACGCCGCCAATCGGGTGGTCGGACAAACGTCTTGGTGGCAAGTTCCCGTGGCCAAATGGTCTCGAATTTACCGCCGATCAACATGACTGCGCCGCTTTTTTTAACCAGTTCTTTGACAACTTGTTCACCGGTATAACGATCACCCCGATCATTGGCATAGACAAGCTTCACAGATCTGCCTTTGATGCCGCCCGCCTTGTCGATTGCCGCAAGGGCCATTTCATAAGAGTTTTTCATCATGGGGGCATAGGCAAAATTCTCCCGGTGAACAATGCCGATCGTTAGTGCCTCGGATGCCGTCGCTGTTTGCAGGGGGAGGGATGTTCCAATACATGCGCTAAAAAGTATGATACCGCACATAAATTTTGACTTGGGTTTCATGGCTATTCCTCCAACTATGATGACCTGGTAACATCAAAATCTTTTGGGGATCAAAGACCATCAGTGCTAAATTGTTTTGTGAACATTACAGATCACATTTATGCCGCACAGAGTTGTTTTGAAATAAGAAATATGCCCCGGTCGGTGCGGACAACAGGCGATGAGCATGAAGAACCGTCGGTCTGGCGCGCGTCTAGCAGCGGTAGGTTCGAAAATTGAAAAGCATATGAATGTAAAAACAATTGCAGATTTTAAACTCGCTGTCCAGTTTAAAAGTTGTTAGCTATAAATCTGTGCGATTTTTTCATCTCCTGTTCGCAACCGTTACAGCCAGCCTGTCCCTGTTTGACCGATTGGGGTAAAATTTTACAACTGACAAAAAGTAGTTACATTAATAACATTCAGACCCCCTCATTCAACTTGAGAATATGGCGGTGAACCTTTAAATGTCGCAGAATTGGACATGGGTCTAATTTAGGAATTAAGGGATTGGGGAATTTAGGAATTGAAGGAATTCTATCTGTTTTAATTTATTGATTTTATCCTTTAATCCCTCAATCCCTAAATTCCTAAATCCCTCAATTTGACACAAATAGACATAGATAGTGTCCAAACAAGTTAACTCATTTTACAGGTTATTTACGAGATCTGACATTTCATTTTTTTCTGTACTATTCTCAACCATTAATTTAGGCAGTCATGAGCAGGGAACTCGTACGGAAACTCGGCAACATTGTCTCCGTAAAAATATTCGACCGCATGCTTGACCGCCAGACCAGAGAGCTGGGTCAAATGCTGCAGGAAAGCATCGTTGCCGCAGGCGGAAATATACGGCTTTTGTTGACAATCGACACCCGCCTGCCGGCGCGCAGCCCGGAGGCGCTTTTCGAAAATTTTCAGTTTGCCAGGCTGTATGCCGATCACATTGAACGTCTTGCAATAATTGGCAGTCAAGCTTGGGAACGGACAAGCGTCGGGCTCTTCGGTCTTTTCAGCGGAATTGAGACAGCCTATTTCGACCGTTCGCAGGTCGCTGAGGCACTAAAGTGGCTGCAGGAGGGATAAACCGGTAATAGCTGCCAAACACGTGAGAAGAGTTTGTTCACATGACAAAATTCGCAGAGAGACAAGAAGACACCGACATTAACGGTAGGTTTATCCAGGCGTTTCGCCTGGCCGCACTTCAGGCGAGTTGTGTATCACGGCGTCTGCAAGGCGAAGTCACCCCTCAAAAAAAAACGGACCAACGCACGCCTGAAAGTCAGGCCCTGACGGCGGTGGATCTGGCCGCTCAGGATCTAATTTTGCATCTCTTGCACGCTGCCTTACCCGAAGCTGCCGTGGATGCCGAAGAAGACACAGACACTGTTCGGCTTTTTGCATCCTCCGAAAACGACCGGCCGCTGATCATTGTTGATCCCATAGACGGCACCCTCAACTACTCGCAAGGTTCCGGCGACTACGCCGTCATGGGTGCCCTGTGTCAAAACGGCATCTATCGGGCGGTGGTGGTTCATTTTCCCGCCTGGAAAGAGATTTACTGGGCTGCCCAAGGGCAAGGGTGCTGGATGCTGAAAGAAGGCGGCAAATCGCATCGAATGGCGATCGGTGATCTGCCACCCCGGGTTCTGATCAATCGGGCCGTGCCTGAAACGCTGCGTCTTGCTTTGCAAAAGATCGGTTTGGAGCCGGTCCGATCCCGCTGTTCGGCTGTGGATGCCTCCTCGCCTGTCACAGGGCGCGCGGCTGCATCGGTTTATATGGGAACGCCGGGGCGCCGCCGAGCGATTGGATTTCTTCTTACACTGGAAGCCGGAGGGGTTGTGCTTGTCGGCGGGCGTCCGTGGAAGGGTGAAGATCCCCTGGAATTAACCGAAGATAGAAAACCGGTAGTCGTTGCCGAGTCGCAGGATACGGCGGATCGAATCCTGGCGACTTTTAAATAGAAGTGGTTTCAAACGAATAATTCACAAGGAGCTATATTATGAGCCAACAAGCAAAAGATTTATCGGAACGGTTGCAAGTGTTCAGCAATCAAGTGATTGATTTCGTGGAAAATCTATCCGAAGAGGATTGGCACAAGGGGTGTACCTGGGAAGAGTGGTCGGTCGGTGTAACTGCACGTCACATCGGCGCCGGTCACCTGAATATCATCTGGCTGGCAAAGATGATCATCAACGGTGAAGAGCTGCCGGAACTCACCATGGATAAAATTTTTGCGATGGCCAATGAGCACGCCCGGGAGCATGCGGATTGCACCCGCGACGAGGTGCTGGATATCCTGCGCCAAAACGGTGCAGCCCTGTTCGATTTTGTGGCCGGACTTAATGAGGATGAGCTTGCCCGCAAAGGCTATATTGAAGCAACCGACGGTGACGTCAGCGTCCAGCAACTAATCGAATTTATTATTTTTCAATCCGCCGGCGAACATTTCGCCAACATTAAGACCGCTACGAGTGCCTAAAGGTTTCCATTGACATTTTGCCCGGGATAGTTTAGGTAATATCTGTTACGCAAGTGTTTCAATCATGAGGCGTTATATTTGCCACCTCTTTTGTACATTTATTAGGAACATTTCTGGGATTCGTTTTTAGACGATCATCTGCCGGATTCGCTGCCATTTTTTAAACCTTTCCCAAGACATCCCTCTAAAATATGTACAAAATACAAACCCTAGGGGAAGCTGTCTTTTATGGCTGAAGTCCAGATTAAATGACAAGCACATAAACATTAAGGCAGAGTCATCCACGGCTCTGCTTATTTTTTGAGAGGAGATCGTATGCTGCAAAAGTACCGAATTTCAATAGATCCAGAAACCAACCGACTAAAAATAGAGGAATTCGCCGTCACAAAACGGGTGGTGAAAGACGCCGATTTTACGCAACTGAACCAGGAGGACTTCGTTCTGCTCAACAATAAGGCCTATGACAGCGAAGACATTCAATCGGCCGTTGCCGGAGGCAAAGAAATGCTGATATCTGAGCTCAGAAGCGATTATTTTTATCCGATCAGTCCGTGTGCCGACGTCATCGCTGACAACGTTATCGATCTGTATGAAACCGAAGAATCCTCCCCCATCGAATTCTTTTTCGATGACCGCGACTTACTCGGCGTAGATGAAAAAAATTAGTAGACAACGTATTGCAGGCCTGAAAGCCGAATATAGGCAGCATCTGAAACGATAACACTGTAAATATTTGCAGCCTAACGGATACAACCATCGATCGGGCAGAGCCGAACAAGGCTTTGCCTTTTTTATTTAACTGCATAAATTTCAAGATGTCATATGTTATAAAGTCTAAAGGAGAGGTAACCGCGAAAAATGATCGCTATGTTGGATTACGGCGCCGGCAATGTCAGAAGCGTCATCAATGCCATCGAGAGCCTGGGAGAAACGGTCAAAGTAGTTGCCACCGGCGCGGACATTCTTTCCGCTGAAAAACTGGTGTTTCCGGGAGTGGGCGCCTTCGGCAGTATGATGCATATTTTGAACCAAAAAAATTATGTTGAACCCCTGAAAACCTATCTCAATTCGGGCCGGCCGTTTCTGGGAATCTGCCTGGGGTTGCAGGCCCTGTTCGAAAACAGCCAAGAGGCGCCGGATCTAAATGGCCTGGGCTTTCTCCCGGGTACGGTGAAACGGTTCGAGATCGACCTTTCCGTCCCGCACATCGGATGGAACGGGCTCAACTTCCATCAATCCTCACCCATTTTCAACGGGTTGCGAGGTGATGAAAAATTCTATTTTGTCCATTCCTATCACGTGGCGCCGAGCAATGACGCCGATGTCCTGACGACCACCGATTACGGCTGCGAATTTGTCAGCAGTATTCAGAAAGACAATATTATCGCCACTCAGTTTCACCCGGAAAAGAGCGGCAGGGCCGGTCTGCAGATACTGAAAAATTTTCTTGAACACAGCGCCGAACAAAACCGGCCAACCCCTGCAGTAGGCGGCACCCGGCTGGCCAAACGGATCATTGCTTGCCTGGATGTCCGCTCAAACGACCAGGGGGACCTTGTGGTAACCAAAGGCGATCGGTACGATGTCAGGGAAAACGGCGCCGTGCGAAACCTCGGCAAACCGGTCGAGCTCGCCAGGCGTTACTACCAAGAAGGAGCCGACGAAATCACTTTTCTGAACATTACCGGCTTCCGGGATTTTCCCCTGGAAGATATGCCGATGCTCGAGGTGCTGAAGCAAACCTCACAGAACGTCTTTGTGCCGCTGACCATCGGCGGCGGGATAAGGGATTTCACAGACAAGAAGGGGCGCAATTACACTGCCCTGGAGATCGCCGCCGAGTACTTCCGGTCCGGCGCGGACAAGGTTTCCATCGGCAGCGATGCGGTCCTGATTGCCCAAGAATATCTGAAGACCGGCCGCAGAACCGGCAACAGCTCCATTGAAGCGATATCCCGCGTTTACGGCAACCAGGCTATGGTTGTCTCCATTGATCCCAGAAGGGTTTACGTCACGTCACCGGATGCTGTCAGGCATCCGGTGATCGAAACCGTCACTCCCGGCCCCGAGGGTGAACGGTATTGCTGGTATCAATGCACCATTCAAGGCGGCCGGCAAGGCCGGGATCTGGATGCGGTGTCCCTGGCCCGTATCTGTGAAAAGCTGGGGGCAGGAGAAATTCTGCTCAACTGCATCGACCGGGACGGGACCAACCTGGGATTTGATATCGAACTGATCAACGCGATAGCAAATGCTGTCTCGATTCCGGTCATCGCATCCAGCGGTGCCGGTTGTGCGGAACATTTCTACGAAGTCTTCACAGCAACCGAAGCCGAATCAGCTCTGGCCGCCGGTATTTTCCACCGCAGAGAAGTCCCTATCAGCGATGTGAAGCGTTACCTGAAAAACAAGGTTGAAATCAGACTCTAGATCCTGGCAACCGGTTGCCACCCTCCTCTGCCGGCCCCGCAATCTTTCATCTGTCCGCTAATTCTCTATGTATCCAACTTTCCCCAAAAATCGTTTATAGCATTTTTCAAAATATCGTTCCGTTTGGGACGGGAATTAGTCTTGTCGATTAACGATGATTGGTTTTCACGCAAAGCCGCAAAGAATATTTTGAATAATCCCAGTTTTTATTTTTCATAGACTTGGCGCCTGCGTCTTTGCGTGAGATTTTATATAAAAAAACTGTAGAGCATCCAAAATTTAGAATTAAGGCCTCAACATACCGATCCAATAGCACTAACCGGCTAACCGTTTAGATCCACAGCAAATTGACAACGGAACATTATTCTGATGCTTGATTTTTCTCGAACAGCATTTCGATCCCCACACCTTTTACTGAACAACAACTTGCGTCAATTTCTTTTTAAAGGTTCACCGCTGTTAACGGCAGCGGGTATCACTCGACCGGATAAGAATTGCTAAAGCCTGAATGGTCAAGGGCCGATAATAACACCAGGCCCGGGGGCAGCGTCCGGATGGACATGTCCTGAGATTAAAGCCTGAAATTCAAGGTATCGTGAGGGAGAGTGTATGCGAAAGAACATTGCGACTGCCGCTGTAATCTGGATGATCGTTTTAACCGGCAATGTGTTCGGTGCGAAGCAGGGCGGATTTGAAGGGGAGTATTTTTGGACGTTGGAAGAGGCTGTCATAACTTTTAGCTATGATGATTTCCATGTCATGATCAATTATCTTCGAGAGAAGGATTATGACGCCTACAAAAAAATGTTAACCGAGTGGAAAGCCCACATACCCAGGGGCAGCATCTATGTTAGGGTACTTAAAGAATATGATGACGGTATCCTGAAAGTGCAATCAATTAACGGTGGATATGATTTTTTTATCTTCCGGGAATATTTGATTGCCGAATTTTAGGTTAGGACCTAATTTTACCATTTTTCAGCGACATGCTCGATAAAGCTGAAAACCAACCAATGTGAAAAAAAATTCACAGAATTGTGGGGTCCTTTTCCCAATTTCAAATTATTCCGAAACGCCGCTTGAATCTATCGATTTGATATTTCAACAAATAGCCACCGCCATTATTTTTGGCACATAAAATGCTTCTTTCTATAACAACAAGACGAAAGGAGGACTGAGACAAGCGAAAAAGATACTACTTACCGTGAAAAAAGTTATGTACTGGCTGGCAAATCAAATTTCCCGTAGAATCCTCACTCGCCTTCTGGGATCAACCCGATTTTGAACTGCAAACTGTGCACCTTCTTCCAGCTGGATAAATTCAGTCCGGCCTTAGTGTAGAAAACCAAATCCAACCAATTTGCACACCAGGTAATACCCTCGAGAAAGGCCAATTTCGACCGGATCTTTACATGCATAGGCGCATGAATTATTGTATTAAATTATACAGCTTCAACTGCGTCCAGCCGTGATCATTTGTTGATCCTGGGCGTTGCTGTTTATATCCTATTGCCTGAGCAGCTGCGTATCAGCAGGAGGGATCATGAACGATCTGAAACAAAAAATTCTAGCAAAAATGAACGATCACACGCTGGCCTCCTTTGCGACCATTACCGAAGACGGCGCGCCCTGGGTCCGGTATGTTGTAATCAAAGCCGATGAGCAATTGAATATCTGGTTCGCCACGTTTAAAAACTCGCGTAAGATTAAACACATTACCAAAAATCCTGAAGTGCATCTGGGGCTCGGCGTCACCGACATGGCGGCCGCATCCTGGATGCAGGTTCAAGGTCGGGCCACAATCCTCGAAGACGCCGAAACAAAAAAGGCGGTGTGGTACGACATGCTGGAGCCGGTTTTCAAAGGCCCTGAGGATCCGAATCTTGTGGTTTGCAAAGTAACCCCCTACAGAATCGAATATTACGCCATGAACAGCCCATCACCGGAGGTTTGGGAGGCCCAAGGTGGTATTTCGTAGATTCAAATGACAAATTTGAACAATCACTCCCAAAATTATATAATTCACTAAATTTTTTTTATCGTCTCAGTTTTCCCGCCACTTGTTTCGAACATAAGATTGATTTGACCGAGACTCATCCGTCGAGTTTGTCCATCGCATTTCCGGCAGGCAGAGCACAATAACTACGCTATAAGTAAAAGCGATTTTAAACAGAGAAAGGCAGTTTCCAAAGGGAGGCTGTATTTCCATTTGCGGCAGTACATCGACCAACGGGGGAAAAATGAAAAAATTCTTTTTGATAGATGATGCCTCCACCTCACTGCTGATGAACCGCTTTTACGAAAACCTGACCCGCAAGAATATGGACAAGGCGTCTGGGCTTCGAGAAGCCAAGCTACACTTGATTGCCCGGGGATATGCAGACCCTTACTTGTGGTCGGGGTTCGTTCTGCAGGGGGATTGGCTGTAAGCGGACAAAGCGGATTGTACGATAAACCGGTTTCTTTCGGGTATATACCAAAATATCGGCCGATCTGTTCGACACTGCCACAAGAAAGCCGTGGCGACAAATGCAATCGATTGTTAGGCGTTGGGCACAAATCCGGTACAGCCGGAATGCAAAAATCTTGTTCGCCAGCATCCCCATTTTGATACTGTTTTTTAAGCTGTCCAGATCCTTTATCGGCGGGGCGGCCGTATTTTCGGCCAGGAAAGGATAATCGTGAAGACCCTTTACATTTTCGATATGGGCGGTGTGGTCGCTTGCGATACCGATGTGTTTCCGGATGTGTTCGATCACCTGAAAATCACATCGGAACAATTTTATACCTATGCCGGCGAATCCTTTGAAAAGCTTATGGAGGGCAAGATCTCGGCTGGCGAATTCTGGGCTAATTTTTCAGATCGGAGCGGCAAGCCGGTGGCCGACGAGCTGTTTGTAAAGTTCTTCCACCCACGCTTCGATTACGGCGTGGTGGCGCTAATTCAGAAGCTCGGAAATGATTCATCCGTTGTGTGCGGCACCAACACTTTTGATCCTCATTATGATTATCTTGCGCAGCAGGGCTATTACGAAATATTTGACGCTGTTTTCGCCTCGAACAAAATCGTCGTGTCAAAACCCAAACCGGATTTTTACCGGCACATCCTCGAAGATATGGGCGTCTCGCCCGAAAACGCGGTTTTTGTGGACGACATGGAGGTAAACGTGCTGGCCGCTGAAAAGCTGGGTATTGAGGCTATCCTGTTTAAAGACTGCGATACGCTGCGCGAGCGGATACGGTGGTAGTCGTTGTCGGGACTTAAAGGCAAAGCCCCCGGCGAGAAACTTGGACCATGCATTAAAAAACTTGCAAAGGTTCAGCCTCTAAGACACGAAGTCACAAAGCCCGCCCTGGCGCGATTCGGTTGAATGGAATGAAGTAATTGCGACAGGCGAAAACCGGGACCTATGGAACTCCGGTCCCAATCAATCAGGTTTGGGCCAGGGAATGAAAATGACGGAGCAAAGCGACCTCCACAAATCTTCATTCTTCAATCTACAATCTTCAATTGCCAGTGGCCCCTTTTTCCAAGCGCAGTCTCGGAAAAAGCTTAGTGCCCTAATGGCTGTACTATTATAAGAAATTCTTACCCTGGTCGGTCGAGGATTTCTCTGATTTTTTGAGAGAACTGTATCAGGTTGAAAGGCTTCTGAACGAAACCGCGGCATCCGCGTTTAAGAATATCAGCCGCCTCGCCTTCCAGGCTGTAGCCACTGGCCAAAAGCACGTTCACATCCGGGTTGATTTCTTTCAAACAGTCGAAGGTATCCCCACCGCCCATATCCGGCATGATAATGTCGAGAATTACCAAAGAAATTTGGCGGTAATACTGCTTATAAATCGCCAGGGCCTCACTGCCGCTTTGGGCTGCAATGACGGTATAGCCCATTTCTTCCATCATTTCACGGCCGATCATGATAACCGCCGGCTCATCGTCAACCAGAAGAACCGTTTCCGAACCTTTTAACAGCTTCGGTGGTGCCGGAAATTCTTCAGCCGGCCTTTTTTCAGTTGCCGGCAGATAAATGTCAAATCTGGCTCCGCGGCCCTTCTCGCTGAACACGTTGATGATGCCTTCGTGATTTTTAATAATTCCGTAGGTGGACGCCAATCCCAACCCGGTGCCTCTCCCGGGTCCTTTGGTCGTGAAAAACGGATCAAATATCCTTCTGCGGGTGTTTTCATCCATGCCGGTCCCGGTGTCGGTAATAACAATCTTTACATATTTACCGGGCTTCAATGCATACGACAGGACCCGGTTTTCATCCAGGATAATGTTCTCGGTCCGGATGTAAAGCGTACCGCCCTCCGGCATTGCCTGCCAGGCATTTACATACAGGTTCAACAGCGCCTGAGCGATCTGCCCCTGATCCACCTCCACGGACCACAGATCGGATTGCAATTTTTTTCGAATGGTTATTTCCTTTTTCGTCCGACCGAACATTTGCGAGTTTTTCTGGATCAGCTGGTTAAGATTCGTGAGTTGAACTATATATTTACCGCCCCTTGCCAGGCCGAGCAGCTGACTGGTGAGTTCCGAAGCACTTTGAATATAAGACTCGATGTTTATTAATTTTTTATGAATCTTCTGGTTCGAGCCGATGCGCATCAACGCAATGGAAACGTTGCCCTGAATGGCCATCAGCAGGTTGTTAAAATCATGAGCAATGCCTCCGGCCAGGGTTCCGAGCGCCTCCATCCGCTGCGCCTTTTGGAACTGATCCTCCAGCTTCTTTCTTTCCGTAATGTCCCGCAGAAAGGTGAGCGTTGCCGGCTGCTCCTTCCAGGAAATCCGCACCGAGCTGATCTGGATCCATAATTCTCTGCCGCTCTTGGCGATTATGCGGTATGAATACGTGCTGGGAGGATTTTCCCCGCGCAGTCGTCTGTAATGTCGGTCGACGACCATCGCCCTGTCGTCGGGATGAATAAATTCGGTAAAACGAATAGTGGCCAATTCCCCGGCCGTATACTCGAGCATTTTCTCCGTCTGGCGGTTCCAGAATCTTAAAAAGTCATCCTGGATGATGTATATGGCATCATTGGCGTTTTCAACCAGAAGCCGGTATTTTTCTTCGGATTCCCGCAGGGCCTTATCCGCCAGTTTTCTTTTTGTGATATCTCTGACAAATACAAAATCGCCGGTTTCCCCTTCGAAATTGATAATCCCGGCATTTACTTCAACGTTTACAAAGAGGCCGTTTTTGTGTCTGGCAATTGTTTCATAGCGCTCCGGCACGTTCTCACCGCGCAGGCGCCGTTGATAGCGGTCAACCACTTTGTCTTTCTCATCTGGATGGAGGTGTTCTATAAAAGTTGTACCAGCCACCTCTTCTGCACGATATCCGAGGATATCGGTCATTCGCCGGTTGCTGAACACGATCCGGCTGTCTACGACGATAATGATGCCGTCATTGGCACGTTCAATCATCGTGCGATATTTTTCTTCGCTTTCTATCAGCGCCTTTTCGGCCTGCAGTTGCATGCTGATGTCCCGCGCAAATGAGCAGTGGTATTCTTTGCCGCCGAATTCAAGGTGTTTGCCGGTGACCTCTACGGGAAAAATTTGCCCATCTTTTCTGCGGTGCTCGGATCGAATTGTAAAAGACCCGATTTTCTTTGTTTCCGCCCAATGTTTTGCCCAAACTTCTTGGGGGAAAAGAGGATCGACATCATGGACGGTCATTGAAAGCAGTTCCTCGCAAGAATAGCCCAGCGATGCACAGGACATGTGATTCGCATAGATGATCTGTCCCTCGGAATCCAGCCAGAAAACAGCATCCGCCGCATGATCAACGGCGAACTGAGTAAATTTCAGCGCCTCCTGCACCTGTTTACGTTCGGTCGTATCAACCGCAACTTCAACAATACCCTGAATTTTCTGATTTCTGTCATAAATTGGATAGCAGCTGACCGAAAGCACATTCCCATCCGGCAGATTGATTTCGCCTTTCTGACTCCGGCCGGATTGAAGAGTGTCGATGACATGACAGGTCCCACAGGGCCGGCTGCGATGATGCCACAACTCGTGGCATTTTTGACCGACAAAATTATCAAGGGTCATATTCAGTGCCCGGCAGGCTGCCGCATTGGCCCAAACGACCCTCAATTCCGAATCATGGTAAACCACCTGCTCGGGAAGGCAATTGAGAATGGTCAAGGCTTCCTGATTGCCGTCAGATACTGATTCTTCTAATTCATTAACTTTTTTTTCGAGCTGCACACGGCTCGGTTTATTTTCCACTAGGCTCCCCACCTATTTAAACGATCAATTCAAACTTCAAGTTAAAAGGCAGTATATAACAAGACACTTGTCTGTGCAAACATACTTTATGTCAAAAGTAACCGCTTTGCACAAAACAGGTTTGTTTCTGCGATATCCAATCCGGATTCGCCCTGGGCGCCGATAGAATTCCTGATTTGAGTTATCGCGTATCCAGACTTCGACAAGCTCCCTTCGGTTTGAGCGTTCGACCGAGCTACATTCGGTCTGAGCTTTCGACCGAGTTCACACCGAGGGCTCATGTCAAAGGCACGCCGAGGGCTAAGGGACAAAGACAGTCGAATCGTATTCAGCATCTAGTGCTGTGTATCTGTCGTAATTGGAAAAAAATTGGAAAGGCTCAAATCCAAACAGCACAGGCCAAGAGTGCTATTCCTGTGGGTATCTTCGGAGTGGTCCCTATTTTTGCTTCCCTCCGAGCAACGGCCGAAGGAATTCTGGTTCCCTTCGGTTCAAAGAATATCTTCTTTTTCGTAAACGTTGCAGATGCAGCACAGAAATGTCGACGGCTCGCTGCTGGTGTTTTTCATTCCATGCGGGGTCATGCTGGGGATGTAGATAGAGGTTCCCGGCCCGCAGTTGGATTTCTCTTTCAGTTCATCGGTTTCCGGGTCGAATTCCCAACACTCGAATTCCCCGGAGACGATATACATCGTCTGGTGATAGAAGTGGTTGTGAATCGGTATTCGGCCGCCGGGTTGAATGGTAAAAAGCCGCAATCCATACTCGGGATAGCCGTGGCCGTCATCACCATAGTTGGACAGCCATCGCACGCTGGTGCCGATTACATCCTGAATGTCGCCCCGGTAAGGAAACTTTTCGATTTTTTTATCATCGCAGTCTTTCCAGTGAATAATCTCCATATCGCCCTCTCCTTCCAACAAATATTCGTTTTGCATTAGTTGTCAATTTTCACTGCATCGCAACGCCATGTTTAATGCATAATGCACGATGAGCACAGGTCAAGTCCAAATAATGGGGCCCAGGTTTTTGGAGTAATGAACAGGAATATACTTAACCCATGTACGTCCACAAAGCAATGTGAAATGGCGGAACTTAATTCGCTTCGCTCACAATTGGAATAATGGCCCGCCCTGGTGCAACTAACCTAATGAACCCACTATTGCCAATCCAGCCCTCGTAGCCGAAGCTACTTCGGCGGAGTAGGCCATTGCGGCATTCCATCACCCCGAGGCATTTTTCTACGGCATAGCCAGTGGCCTCTGACCCCCGTTGGCGGGATCTTCGATTGACCCAGAGGACCAGGATTTCTCTGTTTGATTAAAATTATCTGAGGATTATTGGGGCGATTACCTACTTCCCGGGATTTTCCCCTATCGAAATAAATCATTCACTCTATGGACAAGCCTTAATATATTCATCTATTATATCGATGTATAAAAGCAATGATGCGTTGGTGGGAGGCTACACACATATGCGCATCTAAAGGTGGTTTTTCGAAACAGAAAAACCACCTTTTACATTCTTTGACATGCCTGCCGGATATTTCCCGCATACTGCAAAAAAGTAAGTTTTTTTCCCCTGGGATGATATTGGGCATGCGGCCCATCAAACGGTCTTGACCTTCACCTGTAATTGTGGCTTAGTGCATGCATTCACATAGTGCTTTTCCGATTTAGATCCCGTAAATGTATCTTATAAAAATACGTCTCGAAATAAACACATTGGCGTACTAAATCCATCTTGCATCGGCCCATTAATAGATTCATCCTGGTAATTCACCTTCACAGCACTGGACAGACACGATGAAAGAACTTGTTAAAGTCATCTCTCAAGCGCTCGTCGACCATCCTGAAAAGGTTTCGGTGAATGAGATCACCGGGGATCAAACTTGCGTTCTGGAACTAACAGTTGCCAAGGAAGACATCGGCAAAATTATCGGTAAGCATGGACGCACGGCACAATCCTTGCGAACGATACTCAATGCGGTCGCTGCCAAAACACGCAAACGTACGGTCCTTGAAATCGTAGAATAATTCAACGCAAAAATCACCGGCTGATTCTCCGGTTGGAGAACAGCCTACCGGTTGCTTTGTTGAACGGTTTTTTAGGGTAAAACCCGCTACCGTCTGATCTCAGACGTTTGACGCCCTCGTATTATCGGCACAAAGTAAATCCGTCAGAAAGTGAAGGGCTCAAACGTTCTATCTTACCGATACAATTAAAATGGGCTTTTTTTATTCCAGCTAAATCCAAGAGGCTGTTCGATGGATGAACTGAGCAATGATGAACTAAAGCAAAAAGTCAGAGACCTGGAAGTCGGCATTGCCTTGCTCGGCGGAATTCTGGCCCATGTAAATTATAAAAAGACAGAAACCGAAGATCATGAAAAATATCGCAACATATTCGCTGCATCGCCGGTCGGCATCGGCCTGGCCCGCAATCGCAATATCAAGTGGGGCAACAAAGCTCTGCATGACATGCTGGGTTATGAACCGGACGCACTGACGGATAAAAATGTTCGCATGATCTACCCGGATGAAGCAACATACGAACAGGTGGGGCATGTTCTATACACGGGACTGAAAAAAAAGGGGATTGATCAATTGGAGACGCAGTGGATCACCCGCGACGGCCGGATCATCGACTGCCACCTGCAGGCGAGCACCCTGGATCCGCGCGATCCATCAAAGGGCGTGCTGTTTGCCGCTATGGACATATCAAAACGCAAACAGACCGAGAATGCACTTCGCGAGAGCGAAGCTCAGAAAATGGCCATTCTGGAAGCTTCAATCGACTGGATTCGACATGTCGACAAAGATATGAAAATCCTTTGGCACAACAAAATAACCGCCGAGGCGCTGCAATTGCCCTCTGAAAAAATTCTGGGACGCCCGTGTTATGCGGTGTTGCATGACCGGAACACTCCCTGCCGGGGATGCCCGACAGTAAAGGCAATGAAAAGCGGCCACATCGAGCGTGCCGTCATGCATAGACCCGGCTTTTACGGCGCTGACGCTGAAGTTTACTGGGAAGCATACAGTGTCCCCCTCAAGGATGAGACCGGTGAAATCGTCAGCTTCATTCAGATATCAAAGGATATCACCGATCAGGTGCAGGCGATGGAGGCCTTGCGCGAAAGTAGGGAAAAGTATCGCCAGCTTTTCGAAAGCGAATCCGATGCGGTCATGATATTCGACGGGGAAACGCTGCGGTTCGAAGAAGCCAACCAGGCGACGCTGGATCTCTACGGATATACCCGGGAAGAGTTTCTCGCTCTGACCGTTTTGGATATCTCCAATGAAAAGGACAAGACGCGGGACACTGTGCAGAGAATCATCAGCAATGATCCCGGAAGCAAAAAAGTCTCCTTGCGATACTTCAAAAAAAAGGACGGTACCGTGTTTCCGGGAGAAGTATTTTCAGGCATCTTTAAATCCGGCAGCCAGACAAAAATCATCGGCGCAGTGCGGGACATCACCGAGCGGCTGCAGGCCGAAGAAAAAATCCATGCCCTGACCCAGGAACAGATGAAAGCTCAGGAAAAAGAACGTCTGGAGATTTCCCGCTATCTGCACGACCAGGTGGCGCAAGACCTCTCGACCCTGAGAATCGGCTGTGAGACACTCTTCGACAGCCAGCCGGCCGCGCCTGTGGCTGTCCGCCAAAAAGTGACTGAAATGTCCGGCATTCTTCAAAATACCATTTCCGCCGTCCGGAATCTGTCATATGACCTGCGTCCTCCGGGAATGGATCACCTGGGGTTGGCCCGGACACTGATGCAGTACTGCGAGGATTTCTCCAAGAAGCACGACATGCAGATCGATTATCATTCCGCCGGAATGGAGGATTTGAAAACAGACTATGAAACTGAAATCAATCTGTTTCGCGTGGCTCAGGAAGCCCTCAACAATATCAATTTGCACGCAGCTGCCAGCCGTGTGATCATCCGGTTGGTCGCATCATTTCCGAGTATCATCATGCGGATAGAAGACAACGGCAAGGGATTTGACGTGGAAGGCAGCCTGATAAAAGCAGCCGGCGAACGGCGGATGGGACTCGGCAACATGCAGGAAAGAGTCAGACTGCTCAACGGAAATCTGAAGATACAATCCCGCCCGCAGGCGGGCACCAAAATTTTGGTCCGGATTCCCTTCAAGGAGAAAAAGAGTGACCTCAAAACAAGGCATACTCATCATTGACGACCACCCGCTTTTCAGAGAAGGGCTCAAAGTGATCATCGGGCGCACTTCTCGCTTTCAGGTGGTCGGTGAGGCCGGCACAGCGCGAGAAGGATTGGACCTGGCCCAAAAGCTAAAACCCGATATCATCATTGTGGACATATCGCTGCCTGACAAAAGCGGTATTCAGCTCACACACGACATCAAAAGTCTCCCCTTCGCCACCCGGGTGATGATCGTCAGTATGCACGCCAAAATCGATTATATTGCCGAGGCGTTCAAAGCCGGTGCCACGGGTTACATGGTCAAGGAGTCGGCCACCGAGGGCTTAACCAAAGGACTCGATTCGGTTATCCGCGGTGAATATTTTTTGGACAGCTCTTTGTCTCATACGGTGGTGGCAAATTTGATCAGTTCACCGATTAAAGAAGCCAGAATTAGAGATGACGACTACGGGAGCCTGACGCCGCGCGAACAGGAGATCATGCGCCTGTTGGCTGAAGGACTATCCGCTAAAAAAATTGCCGAGAATCTTTTTATCAGCCCCAAAACGGTCGAAAACCATCGGGCCAGCATCATGAACAAGCTCAGCCTTCACAGTACAATGGAACTGGTGCGCTATGCCGCCCGGCTCGGTTTGATCGACGTGGATCTGTGGAAGGAATAGATCGTCTCTCAAATACCCGGCCCGATATTACCCGCCAATATTTATGGGAAATATTCCCACCCGCTTGTGACTTTTCCTCACCAAAATGATTCGTTACCCTTATGGACAGACTGCGGTAGCCCCTGATAACAGATAATTTCAGGCATGCCGGTCTAATCAGTGATTGAACGAAAATTCGTCTAATCGATGTGTCGGGTTTCTCCGCAGCGAATCAACCCGACCTACCAAAATCCGGACTTTTCGTTATGATTTCAATATCCAACAAAAGGTAAGCAATTGAATAAAATTTTAATCGTGGGCGAACAGCCGTTGATTTGTAACCTCTTATCCAGAGAACTGACCCAAGAGGAATATCAGGTGATCGCTCTGACCGACACGACCTTGCTATGGAAACAAATTCTAGGTTTCCAACCTGAGCTAGTGCTGCTGGATCTTGATTTGCACACCTGTGACTGCTGGCAGCTGCTGTGCGAAATCAAAGACAAGCAACCGGAGCTTGCGGTACTTGTTTACGCACACACCGGTTTGGCTTCGATCATCAAACTTAAACAGGCCATCGAAGTGGCAGCGCCGACCAAGCGTTTGTCCGCTGCATCGAATTCATAATTTCTACCGATTGTGAAGTGATAGATGAAAAGTATACTGATCATCGATGACCAAAAATGGGTCAAGGATTTATGCCGGGAAGCCTACAATCCGAACACGTATTGTCTTAGGTCCGCCGAAGATTTAGAAAAGGCCATGGCGGACATTAAGCAATATAATCCCGATCTAGTGCTTCTGAACCTATATACCAAGTGCAGAGTCACCGGGTGGGATGTACTGCTGGATATTAAAAAGCAAAACCCGCTACTGCCCGTTATTTTAACTGCGGGTCATGAAAAATTTTTGTTCGACCAAAGGCTGACCCAGGCGGACGGCTATGTCATTGTCGACAGTTTTGCCTGCGAAGACCTGAAACAAAAAACCGCCTGGATTTTCAATCGCAAAGCAGCCGCCTGAGAACCAAGTGAAACACCAAACTGAATTTACATCCGCAATTCCGATCCCATTTTGGGCTGCTGGTACAATCAGGACTTGAGACGGCCGGCGCTTATTCGTACTGGGTAAATAAAATTCAACAGTTTCAATTTCATATGTCCACTCCGGTTCAGTCTTGATTCAATATGCTGCACACCCCTTCCTTTCCTGAGTTATTTTGCTTAACAGTCAGAAAACAAACCTGTCTCCTTTTGGTTATTTCAGTATGCCGACGGATCCGCTCAGCAGCCGACCGGCATTCACTCAATATTTCCAACAGCAGGATCTGACGGATACGATGGTCGTCGCAGCCGATATGGGCGTGATCAAATCAGCCGCGCGCTTTGCCAAGGACCTGGGGCTTCAGATCGCAGCCGGAAACAAGGAGCGGATTTCCGACACCCGGGTTCAACTCAGCGGAATCGTGGGTGCCCGATTAAAAGGCTGTAAAAAAGCCCTGGTTTTCGATGACGAGATCGCCACCGGAGGCACGATCATGGAACTGTCCAATCAACTGATTTCCGAAGGGATTGAAAAAATTTGGGTTGTCTGCACCCACGGTGTGTTTGTCAGAGGCGGGCTGAAAAAGCTGGTCGCCGTACCCGAAATCACAGAGATTTTGACAACCGATACGGTGCACATTCCATCGCAAAAACGCGATGACAAGTTGAATATACTCTCTGTAGCGCCCGTTTTCGGCGAGGCCATTCGGCGTAATTATCTGAAACAGTCCATCGGCGATTTATTCGTTTTTGGAGACGAAGATTCCTAAGCCGGCCAAGCCGGAATTGAAAATTGAAGATTGTAAATTGAATATTTGTTGATGTCGCTTCGCTCCGTCCTTTTTTGAAATCGATCGTTCGACCCAGTCATTCGACCCTGAGGTCCTCGAAGGGAGGCTCTCGACGGGCGGAATACCTTAAATATTCAATCGTTACAACATAGTGAAAACATTTTGAATCATTTTTTTTTAAAAAAGCAAAGAAATAACTTCTAAGCGACCAAACCTCAAATATCCATCGATCGCGTCCAGTCAACAAAACTTTTCAAGAAAATTCTCGAATCGGGATTTGCTTCCGGAAGAAAGTCTTCTATCCAGGCGCCGATGGTTGTAAGGGGCAGCAGACTCCAGGCAAACGTTCCCAAGGTGCTTTCGAATTCGGGTCCAAGCGCTTTGCGCAGTTTTTGAAACCTTGAAGAATCCTGAGAGTTCGTTACAACAATCATGCGCAGGTAGCCCTCCCCGACCAGCGCTCGGCTTTTTTCGGCGCAATAAACCAGAGCGTTTATCTTTCCAGCCGCATTCGGACGGGTGTGATCGATATAATCCAGCAGGATTAAAAACTCATAGGGCGGGTTCGCCCCGGGGGCCGTGAGAGACAGATCCGCCCGTTTTCCTGGACCCGGTTGCGACGGATCGACCCTGAACTTCTGAATCACCGTCATGTTGGGGATGATCACCCCGAAGGCATAGTGCGTTATCTTTTCTTGAAATCCCACATCGAGTCCATGCCCTTGTCCGGGCAGACACAACCACTGCATGAGATTCCGGACGGGATCCCACTTGAACCGATTCGAACCCAGCAGGATCTCAAAGATGTTTTCAGTTTTTATTGATGATGGGTTCAACATACATCGGATTATACCCCCCGAGGCTTGGAAATACAACGCTAAGCCGGTCTGATGCCATATGCCGGATCAGGCTTCCAATACCGAACCGACACTTCCAAAGAAAAACCGATCCTTGAACTTGGCATACAGCCGAGATGCTTTGGCCAATCCGGTGCAATGGGAAACACCAATCCTTTCTATTTTAAACTGTTGAATGACCTTTACCGTCTCCTCGAATTGCTCATCGCTTGAAAATCCCAGATGGGTACCGCCGATGATCGCGTATATTTGGTCTCGTTTCATTTTAGTAAGGGCATATTCGATAATATTGATCATACCGGCATGCGCACAGCCGAGAACAAGTATTAGTCCGTGGTCTGATTCAATGATTAAAGACAGGTCATCTTTCAAAGGATCGGGATGGACTATTTCACCGTGCGGCAGGCAGGCGGTCAAGTTCGCATCGCCTTTTTCAAAAGCACTGGTCCGTGGAATTTCTCCTGTCGGAAACACACCGGGCCCCACTGCGGCCATCTCCGTACTCAGACGAAAGTTTGCCCCCAAGGATTCCAGATAACTGCGGTTGTATCGGATACCGACAAAGCGTGATTTACCCTGCGACGACCAGGTTCGTTCCATAAACAAATCCGGATGACCCCATACATCCACTGGGCCTCTGATTTGGAGAACAGCCGGCAAACCGCCGGTGTGATCGTAATGCCCGTGGCTGATCATTATCGCTTCGATGCTGCCCAAATCTTTTTTCAGGGCGATGGCATTGTGGACAATGGCAAAGCCCTGACCCGTGTCGAACAGGTAGTTGCCTTTTGAGGTTTCCACAAAGCAGGCAAAACCGTGCTCACCGATCACGCCGAACGGCTCGCCGACGGAGTTCTCACATAGGATGGTCAGTCTGGTCTGCAATTGCACGTCTCCTCTTTATTTATCCGAACGTGTCGTGTAGAAATGTGTTTCAATTTAACTTGATAATTCCCTGTAGCTTGCTGCAGGGTAAGCAATGATTCCCTCTCCCCGCAGCGAGATTACGGGAAGCTTCATTACCGGTAAGTAACCATTTTGAGATGCAACGTGTCAATTGATTTAAATGAAAACCTCTGCTAACGTTTTTACAATCTCTACAAAGCAGGCCTTACCAATATTTCAGTCCCCTTGCACGGGTGACTTAAAGCCATCAATGCTAAAATCGATGACAACATTTGATAGTCTCGTAAAAAGCCATAATTCCTTCTGGAGGTTTGTATGAATGACGCCAAATTCGAAAAGGTTTCCCGCTCGGACAAAACGCTTTACGGCCCGCGCAAGCTTCTGCTGTGCGGTTTTGCAGATACCGCCCAGCCCAAGTTTCTGACCGTCCTGCAGATGGTGGGGTTGGCGGACGTTCCGACGGTTTGGGTTGCCCATGACCAGGCTGAAACCCGCCTGCAGGAGCTGGTGGACATGCCGGATCGATTCGGTTGGGGAGGTTCATCGGAACTGCCGCGGGCCATCATCGTCTCGGGCATCGCTGAAAAACAGCTGCACGGCCTGATGACCGTATGCCGCAAAACCGGCATGCAACAGGCCCTTTGGGCGGTGCTGACGCCCATCAATGTGCAGTGGACCATTGAAAAACTGCTGGCCCAAATTGAAGCCGAACGCCAGGCATTGCAGTCAAAAAAGCGCTAGGCAGTCCAGACTACGCACTTCTTTGATTGCTCACATGTCTTTAATCCAATCCGAAGCCGCCTCTGGTGGAGAATCAGAAACCGGTTTGTTTTAGCCACAATGATCACAAAGGAAAAGAAATGTGTACAAAATATCTTTGTGGCCTTCGTGCCCTATGGTGCGAGTCCCCTTAACCCATTGAAAGTATGTAAAATATTGGCTGGATTGCGGCAAATTTGGATTTGATTAAATTTCAATAAGTTATCGATTAATTTGCAGATTTGTAAA
>Ga0126332_10000175_pt1 | contig 26168 bp, 31 predicted proteins | sample InaspJWI42metaG_FD_94482 | JGI IMG/M metagenome (GOLD analysis project Ga0126332, IMG submission 94482) | Marine gutless worms symbiont microbial communities from Oahu, Hawaii - Inanidrilus sp. 2 OAHU.JWI-42 metaG | ecosystem: Host-associated > Annelida > Digestive system > Unclassified...
GACTGACTGCGTCCAGTTTGAATTCTTTCGAATATTTCTTTCTCGTTGTCATTAATCGTTACCTCAGTTAAGTTTCATTATCTCTTAACTGGGTGGTATCAATCTATTGGACCATGTCACACCCCTCCGGTCGGCCTTTCGGCCTCCCTGCGGGGCCGCCCTACGGGCGTCCAAATTTGCTCCCGGCAAATTTGTCGAACGCTATCAGCTTCGTCGTTTTTTCATGCGCTTCCGCCGCATCTGACTTTTAATCAGGTGGTCGAGCTCGATGGTTCGATCCGCAAGATCGCGACGATAGTAAATTAGAGAAAAATGGTGGGCCGTGAGCGATTCGAACGCTCGACCACCTGATTAAAAGTCAGATGCTCTACCAACTGAGCTAACGGCCCCCGGAAAGAACGGGGAATAATACCTATCCCCGAATCGATTTCAAGCGAATTCTAAAATCTGAAATTAATGCCCCTCTTTGCGGATGCGATCGAGGCGCTTGGCTGCCAGGCGTGATGCGGTTTCATTGGGAAACTTTTGGCGCAGGTCGGATAAAATTGTCTTCGCCTGCGGGAATTGTTTGAGTTCGTAGAAGGTGTAACCGAGCTTGAGCATTGCATCCGGCACCTTGTTACTGCCTGGATACTTGTCCAGTACCTGCTTGAACTCGACGATACCCTGGTCGAAGTTGCGCGTAACGTAATGCGCTTCGGCCAGCCAGTACTGCGCGTTGCCGGCATAGCTGCTGTTGGGATAGCGGGTCAGGAAGGTTTTGAGTTCGGATTTAGCCTTCTTGTAACGTCCCTCTTTGAGCGTGTCGAATGCCGCCTGGTAGGCTGCCTTTTCGGCGCTCTGCGTCACCGATGGGGTTGGCGATACCGCTGGCGTCGTGGTTTGAGCGCTAGAACTCGCCGGCGCTCCGGCCGGTGGCTGGCTGCTGGCCGCTGCCGGCGGCGTCGTGGTTTCGATCTGCGGCACGCTGATCGAACCGGCGGGCGCACGCGCGGCAGTGCCGCTTTCCAGATCGCGCAGGCGGCGGTCGATATCGAGATACAGCTCGCGCTGGCGTTTCTTGATGCCATCGATATCGTATCCCTGTTGTTCGATTGCGCCGTTCAACTGGCTAATTTCATCCGCCAGTTGATCGACTAGCTGAATCATATCGAGCATCGCGCGATTGTCGATCAAGCGGCCCAAGCGCGACATATCCTCGGTCAGCTTGGCCAACTGGTCCTGGATGGTGCCTAGTTTGACTTCCGAGCGCTGCGACAATTCGGTCAAACGCTCGACCCGTAAGGTTAGTTGCTCGGGGGTTAACGCGCTTTGTGCGAGGGCCGGTGACAATCCGGCAGTGAACAGCAGTGCACTGAGGCAGGCAATGCGAATCGAGTTGTGTGCCCAGCTCATTTTAATTCACCGTGTAAATCAATTCGACGCGCCGGTTCCTGGACCAGGCTTCTTCGTTGTGCCCCATGACCGCCGGCTGTTCCTCACCGTAACTGACGGTTTCGACCTGGTCGGTGGAAGCGCCCTGGAACAACAACACCCGGCGCACCGATTGCGCCCGCCGGTCGCCGAGGGCAATGTTGTATTCGCGACTGCCGCGCTCGTCGGCGTGCCCTTCGAGGCGCACCTCGACTTCCCCGTTACCGGCGATAAAATTGCCGTGGGTTTCGAGTATCTCGATCGACTCACTGGTCAGCTTGGCGCTATCGAATTCGAAATAAATGCTGCGGTTGGCGAGAGCGCCCTCGGTTTTGTCGAGCATTTCCATCGCAGTCATCGGGCCATCGTCGGCAATCGCGGTAGCGCCGCCATCGTCGCCGCCGTCGATTCCGGTGGCGTCGGCGCCCGAGCCATCATCCTGGGTCACAGCACCGTCCAGCTGCGTTTGATCGTCAGTCGGCGGGCCGTCTTCGATCACTTCTTCCTGCGTGGTGGCACAGGCCGAAACGACCAAGGCCAGGCAGCCGGCAAGCAGCCACGGCTTGATTTGTTTGATTGATTTCATATTAATCGCGCTCCGCTAGTATACGATAATTATTTGCTTTCAAAAGGTCCCCACACCGGTTCCCGGATATCGCCGGCCTGGTCGGACAACTTGTGTTTGGCGCGCCCGTCGATGGAAACCGCGAATAAAAATCCATTATTCCCGCGCGTGGACGCATACAGCACCATCTTCCCATTGGGGGAAAAAGACGGCGATTCATCAAGCGTACCGTCGGTTAATACGGTCAAATTACCCGTTTCACGGTCGAGTTGCGCTATTTTATATTGCCCTCGCTCGCCATGCACCATGACGCTGAACTTGCCGTCGGGCGAGAGCGAAGCCGCGCTATTGTAACGGCCTTCGAAGGTCAGTCGCTTCGGCTTGCCGCCCGCGACGTTGATCTGGTAAAGCTGTGGCGACCCCGACCGATCCGAGGTAAAAATAATGCTCCTGCCATCGCGCATCCAAACCGGCTCGGTATCGATGCTGCGGTGTTTCGTCAGCCGTTTTAGGCGTTTGGTGGCGGTATTCAAGGTATAAATGTCGGGGCTGCCGTCCTTCGACAATACCAGCGCCAGAAACTTGCCGTCCGGCGACCAGCTCGGCGCGCTATTCAAGCCGCTAAAGCCGGCGATTTTGGAGCGGCGCGCGGTCGCCAGGTGCTGGATAAAAATCTCGGGGCGCCGGTTCTCGAACGACACGTAAGCCAGCGATTTGCCGTCCGGCGACCAGCTCGGCGACATGATGGGCTCGTCGGATTCGAGCACGTTTTGCGCATTGAATCCGTCGCTGTCGGAAACCTGCAGCACGTACTTACGCGCCGCGTTTTCATTTTGCGCGCGGACGAAGGCGATCCGCGTATTGAAGGCGCCGCGGGTGCCGGTAATTTGCTGGTAGATAAAATCGCTGATCTGGTGCGCGCGCGAACGCAGGTTGCGCTTCTTGGCCTGCATGCTGCGCCCGAGTAGCTGCTTTTGCTTGAGCACGTCGAGCAACTGAAATTCAATATTGTAAATCCCGGGCGATTTTTCGAGCACCCGGCCCACCACCAGATAATCCTGACCTGCAGCGCGCCAGCGCTGGTATTGCACCTGGTTACTGTAATGCGGACTGGCGGGTAACTGGGCGCGCTCCATGGATTTGAGTACACCGCTACGATTGAGGTCGCTGGCGACAATCGCGGCCAAGTCGACCGGCAGTTTGCTACTCAGCTTCGCGGTATCGAAGGGTACTACCGCAATCGGCAGCGCGCCATCGACACCCTCGGTAATCTCAATCGTCAAAGCCGCGCCGGCGATTTGCATCACACCGAGCAGCATGAAAGCTAACAAATACGAAACCTGCTTTTTTATCTGCATATTCTGGTTACTACTGTTCCGCCGGATTAAACAAAAACTTCAATTCACGTTCAAAAATTTCCGGATCCCCGGGTTTGGGCAGGGGTTCGGCCTTGTACACTGCATTTTCGATGGAAGCGCGGTAGGTCGCGGTACTGCCGCCGCAGGCACCGAAAGTGACATCGAGGATGATGCCGCCCGGCCCCTGCAGGACATGAACTTCGCACACCGGCATTTTCCCACTTCCGGCCGGTTTTCGCCAATTCCGTTCGACTTTCTGTCGAATCGCGAGGATATAGGCCTGCTGCAACGAATTGAGTCGGCGCTGATTTTCCTCGGCCTGCAATTTTGCCTTGAGTTCGGCTTCTTTGCGTTTCTGCTCGGCTTCGGCCTGGCGACGTTTTTCCGCCGCTTGTCTTTTACGTTCTTCCTCCGCGCGCTTGGCCTCTTCGGCCTTGCGCTGCTCTTCGGCGAGGCGTTTGTCCTCGGCTTTACGTTTTTCTTCCGCTTTTCGTTCTTCCTCGGCTTTGCGTTTTTCCGCCGCCTTGCGCTCTTCTTCAGCCTTGCGTTTTTCCGCCGCTTGCTTGTTACGTTTTTCTTCGGCCTGCTTTTTGCGTTTTAGTTCAGCTTTTTTCTTGGCTTCCGCTTTCTTCTTTGCCTCGGCCAGTTGCCTGGCTTCCTGTTCCCTCTTTTTCCTGGCCGCCTGTTTCAGCTTCTGTGCCTGCTCCTGTTTTTTCTGTTGCATGGCGTCGAGATGACGTTGTTCCACCACTTCGGCCTGCACCGTCTTCTGGATCTGCCCCGCCTTGACCTCAACCGGCTTGTCGACGAAATGAAAGTTGACCAAGATCAGGCCGATGACAAGGATATGCAGCGCCAGCGACAACATCAGGGCGCGCGGATGGTGGCGCAACACCCCGAACACTAGGGTCTTGCCTCGGGTTCGGTCACCAATCCGACCGACCCGACGTTCGCCTGCTGCAACAGCACCAGTGTGCCGACTACGTTCTGGTAAGGGCCGTTGGCGTCGCCGCGCACCATTACCGGACGCTTGGGTTCACGCGCGAGCGCGGCCTTCACCTGCTTTACCAGCGATTCGGCACTGATATCGGCATCCGGGTTTAGCGCGATGTTGAGATACATTAAACCCTTTCTATCGACACTGATCACGATCGGCTCCGGGCTCTCCGCATCGAGCGGATTGGCCGGCGCAGTCGGCAGATCGACATCGACACCCTGCTTCAGCAGCGGCGCGGTCACCATGAATATGATCAACAGCACCAACATCACGTCGATGTAAGGCACAACGTTTATTTCGGATACTGAGCGGCGCTTTTTCACCTGGACTATCCTACCTTGGTGACTGCGCCTGACGTTGTAAAATTCCGGTAAACTCTTCCAGGAAATTTTCGTAACGCACGATCATCGCATCGACTTCGCTGGTGAACTTGTTGTAGGCCACAACCGCCGGAATCGCCGCCAGCAAACCCATCGCGGTCGCGATCAGGGCTTCCGCAATGCCGGGCGCCACCATCGCCAGGGTTGCCTGCTGCACGCCGGCCAGCGCGCGAAACGATTCCATGATTCCCCAGACCGTGCCGAATAACCCAACATAGGGGCTGACCGAGCCGACGGTGGCGAGAAACGGCAGATTGTGTTCCAACTGCTCGATTTCGCGCGACATCGATACCTTCATCGCGCGGTGGGCGGAACGAACTACTTCGCTGTTACCGAGTTCCGCCTTGCGCGCGCGCGCAAATTCGCGGAAACCGTTTTCGAATATCGCCTCGAGTCCGAAACGCCGGTCTTGACGCACGCTTAACTGAGCAAACAGGTCGCTTAGATTGATGCCCGACCAGAATCGGCCCTCGAAGGTTTTGGCCTCGGCCTGCGACTGCCGGATGTAGCCACGCTTGACGTACATTAGCGCCCAGGAAAAAACCGAGGCCACCAGCAATATCAGCATCACCAGTTGGACCGGCAAACTGGCATTGGCGATCAGGGTTATCAGTGAATCATCATTCATGGCATTTTGATGTGTTGGTGGATACGGGTGTGAGCTGGGCCTGGCTAAATTTCGATTTCGCCCTGCCGGGAATGTTTTATTCCGAAATGCGAATACGCGCGCGATGTTACCACACGCCCGCGCGGGGTTCGCATCATAAAACCCTGCTGAATCAGGTAGGGTTCGATGACGTCCTCGATGGTGCCGCGCTCCTCGCCGATTGCGGCCGACAGGCTCTCGACGCCGACCGGTCCGCCGTCGAACTTTTCGATCAGCGCCAGGATCAAACGCCGATCCATATGGTCGAGCCCGGACTGATCGACCTTGAGCATGTCCAGTGCTGCCTGCGCCACGGTTTCACTGATGACGGCATCGGCCTTGACCTCGGCATAGTCACGCGCACGGCGCAGCAATCGGTTGGCAATACGCGGCGTGCCGCGCGCGCGGCTGGCGATTTCGCGTGCCCCGGCGGCCTCGACCTCGATATTTAGCAATCCGGCCGAACGCATGATGATGCGGCCCAGTTCCTCGGGATTATAGAATTCGAGCCGCTGCACGATACCGAATCGATCGCGCAACGGCGAGGTCAGCAACCCCGCGCGGGTGGTCGCACCGACCAGGGTAAACGGTGGCAAATCGAGTTTGATCGAACGCGCCGCCGGACCTTCGCCGATCATGATATCGAGCTGAAAATCTTCCAGCGCCGGATAGAGAATTTCCTCGACCACCGGGCTCAGCCGATGAATTTCATCGATGAACAATACGTCATGCGCCTCGAGGCTGGTCAGGATCGCGGCCAGATCACCGGCCTTTTCCAGCACCGGCCCCGAAGTCTGGCGCAGGTTTACCGTCATTTCGTTGGCTATAATATGCGATAAAGTGGTCTTGCCCAAGCCCGGCGGCCCGAATATCAGCACATGGTCGAGCGCTTCCTGGCGTTTCACCGCCGCCGCGATGAAAATTTCCATCTGGGCGCGCATCTCATCCTGACCCACGTAGTCGGACAGCATTTTCGGACGCAGGGCGCGGTCCTGGGTCAACTCTTCGGCAACCGCTTCGGGACTGATCAAACGTTCTTCGCTCATAGCTTAACCGTTGCCTGTAGCGCCTTCTTGATCAACAACGCGGCACTGCCGCCGGCTTCGGATTGCTGCTGTGCTCGGCTGATCATTTTTTCGGCATCGGAAGGTTTGTAACCCAGCGCTTGCAAGGCTTCGATTGCCTCGCCGATAACGGACGGCCCGCCGGGCGTTACCTGCGGCGCCGGCAGCTCCGCCGCCAGCGCGTCGATTTTATCGCGCATTTCGATAACCAGACGTTCGGCGGTTTTTTTGCCGACGCCGGGCAAGCGCGTCAGCATGGCCAGGTCGTTATTGGCGATACAGAATGCGAACTGCTGCTCGTCGATGCCCGAAAGTATGGTCAACGCCATTTTCGGGCCGACCCCGCTAATGCGGATCAATTGGCGGAAAAGCCTGCGTTCCTGCTCGTCGTGAAACCCTACCAGGCTGTGGGAATCATCCTTTACCAGAAGGTGGGTCCAGATTGAAATCTGGTCGCCGACTTCGGGCAGTTGGTAATAAGTCGTCATCGACACGTCGGCCTCGTAACCGACGCCATGGCAATCGATCAAAATCTGCGGCGCGCGCTTGGCTGCCAATACCCCTGTTAATCGGCTAATCATCTGCGACTGCCCCTCCTGCGCTTGAGCTGGCTACTAGCGAGCCCGGTTTTTTGCGTGGTAGCATAAAATTGTGCGTGGCAGATAGCAATCGCGAGACCATCCGCTTCGTCGGCCTGCAGGTTATAACGGATACCGAGCAAGCGTTTAACCATGTGTTGCACCTGTTCCTTGCTGGCCGCCCCGCTCCCGACGATCGCCTGCTTGATCTCGCGCGCCGCATACTCGGCGATTTCGAGTCCACCCTGGTGGCCGGCGCAAATTGCCGCGCCTCGCGCCTGCCCGAGTTTCAGCGCGGAATCGGCGTTGCGCGCCATGAATACGTTTTCGATACCCATTTGCTCGGGGCGATACTGTCGAATCACCGCGTCGATTTCGAAAAAAATATTGCCCAAACGCTGCGGCAGACTATCCCCGCTGACCTTGATGCTGCCGCTATGGATGTAATCGATATGGCTACTGTGATTATCGATCAACCCGAAACCGGTAACGCGCGAACCGGGGTCGATCCCCAGGATAATCATCCGGTCCCGGCCTCGTAAGCCTGCTCCGGAATTTCCGCGTTGAAATAAACGTCCTGCACATCGTCCGATGTTTCCAGCAGGTCGACCAAGCGCAATACCTTACCGGCATTATCCAGATCGAGTTCGGCGTTGACAGACGCGCGCATGGTCAGGTCGGAATCCTCGGGTTCGAAGCCGGCCTCGATCATCGCCTGCTTAACCGCGACATATTCCTCGGCCGTCGTTAAAACCTCGATACTGTCGTCGTCGGCGACGATCACATCCTCGGCGCCCGCTTCGAGCGCCGCTTCCATGATCTGGTCTTCGTCGTGGTCGGGTGAATAGAGCAACACGCCGACGCTGTCGAACAGGTACGCCACCGATCCGCTTTGCCCGAGATTGCCGCCAGCCTTAGTGAATGCATGGCGCACCTCGGCGACGGTGCGGTTACGATTGTCCGACAGGCAGTCGACGATAAAGGCGACCCCGGCGGGGCCATAACCCTCATAACGAATCTCTTCGTAATCGGAGCCATCGAGTTCACCCGCGCCGCGTTTGACCTCGCGTTCGATTGCATCCTTGGGTACCGACTGGGATTTGGCCTTGTCGACCGCGGTGCGCAACGAGGCATTGGCGTCGAGATCGGAGCCGCCGGCCTTGGCCGCGACCACGATTTCCTTGATTAAACGGGTAAACAACTTACCGCGCTTGGCATCCTGCGCCTTCTTGCGGTGTTGAATACTGGCCCACTTGCTATGACCCGCCACTTTCTCAGACCTCGCTAAAAAATGGCGCTATGTTAGCACTTTTTTCGAGCAAGCTTTACCAGCCTGGCGGGAGTTTCTTCTCAATTGTGATATGTTTACCCTCGATCGAGATATAGCCGCCGGTTTTCAGTTCCTTGAGAATCCGATGCACCATTTCGCGAGTGGCGCCGACGCGACTGGCGATATCCTGCTGGGTTAGTTTTTCAGTCACCAACTTTTCACCGACTTCGTCCGCATGCTTGTAAAGCACGCGCACGACGCGATTGTAAACATCCTCCAGCGCCAGACTGCTGACTTCCTCGGTCAAGTCCTGGATGCGGTGAATCAGTAAATCGATAATCTGCATACTGACGGTTGGTTTGGTCAACAGCGTATCCATGAAAATCTGGCGTGAAATGATACCGAAGGTGGAATCCTCGGTGGTGATAATGCTGGCCTGGCGGGGAATTCCGCCCAGCGGCGCCAATTCACCGAAGGCTTCTGCTTCGCCCAAGGTGTTGATGATGATTTCTTTGCCCTTGTCGTTGTGCAGGAAAACGTCGACCTTGCCCTGTAAAATCACGTAAAACGAGTCGGTTTCGTCACCCTGACTGACGATTACGGTGTTCTTGGGAAACTGGCGGATAACCGTCTGCGAGGCGATGCTTTCGATATCTTCCTCGGACATCCCGCGAAACAGCGTAATTTCCTCTAGTGTTTCGGATAAGCTTGCCATGTATTTTTAGTTAATCAATCGCGCACTACTCAATGTTCAATCATTACTAAAATTTCGCCCGTGATCAAGGTAAATCGCACCAGCTGTCGCCAATAACCGAGTTTCCAGTCATGGCCGCGGGTTTGGTAATGCCCATTAACTGCAGAATAGTCGGCGCAATCGCCGACAGATTGTCGCTCCGACTCAGCGTTTTCACATCGGGATCGATAATCAAACAGGGCACCGGATGGTTCGAGTGCTGGGTATGCGGTTGACCCGTTTCGGGATCTTCCATTTCATCGCAATTACCGTGATCGGCAGTCAATACGACCGCATACTGGCTGGCGATCGCGGCTTCGAGCACCCGCCCTACTTCGTGATCGAGCACTTCCACCGCCTCGATGATGGCAGCGCGCACCGCGGTGTGGCCGACCATATCGCCGTTGGCGAAGTTGACCACGATGAATTCATAGCCGCCGGATTGCATTGCCTCGATGACCGCATCCGCGACCCCGGCCGCACTCATTTCCGGTTGTAGATCGTAGGTAGCGACCTGCGGTGATGCCACCAGTTTGCGATCTTCTCCGCGATAGGGCTTTTCGCGGCCACCATTGAAGAAAAATGTGACATGCGCGTACTTTTCGGTTTCGGCGCAGTGTAATTGGCGCAGACCGGCATCGCTGATGACACTGCCCAGCGTGGTTGCAGGACGCAGCGGCGCAAATGCGACAGGCGAGCCCAGTTGGGCGTCGTAATGAGTCATCGTAGTGAGCGAAATCGGGAGATAATCCGAGCCGCGCTCGAACGCTTCGAATCGCGGCAAGGCAAAGGCGGCGCATATCTGGCGCGCCCGGTCGTTGCGAAAGTTGAAAAAAATCATTTCATCGCCGGCCTGCAGCTTTTGCTGTGCCGGTAACCGGATCGGCTGGATGAATTCATCGCCGTGGCCGGCGGCGTAGCTATCCTGAATCGCCTGTGTTGCGTTTTCGGCCGCGATCCCTTTACCATGCACGATGTTTTCCCAGGCTAACCGAACCCGTTCCCAACGCTGGTCGCGATCCATCGCGTAGTAACGCCCGCATATCGTAGCGATATGGCCGCCACATTCCTCGAGCAGGGCTTCCAGACTGGGTAAAAAACTTAAGGCTGTCTGCGGCGCGGTATCCCGTCCGTCGGTAATCATATGTAACTGGGGCACCACCTGCTGTTGATGACAGAGTCGGATCAAGGCGCCAAGATGGTCGAGGTGGCTGTGCACCCCGCCATCCGATACCAATCCGATCAAATGCAGCGGACGCTGTTTTTCACGGGCTGCCGTCAGCGCACTCAGCAGGGCAGGGTTTTCGTTAAAACTGCCGTCGCCGATGGCGTCATCGATGCGCACCAAATCCTGTTTGACGATACTGCCGCTGCCGATGGTCATATGGCCGACTTCGGAATTACCCATCTGACCGACCGGCAAGCCCACGCCCCGGCCCGAGGCTTGCAACAGCGTCATCGGATAGGCTTCGAAATAACGATCGAAATTTGGCGTTTGCGCCTGCCGGATTGCGTTATGGGTCGGATCGGGGTTGATCCCGAACCCATCCAGAATAACAAGCAGGACTGGACGTCGCAGCGTCGTGGAAGTATTCGTCATTGAGTTTATCGAAACAGCGGGCTGATTGGTCCTGCATAATAACGTAAAAGCGAATTCGGGTTAACCGCGCGATCACGCAGAGGCGCATAATCGATACTCGGCATTGAATTTAACGGCATCGGGATATTCCGGCCTGATCTCAGTTATAAGGGACTGTACTTGGAGTGGGTCGAAGGCAGCGGGTCGTATTGTTTTTCCTGGCAACCGGGTCGGCACCGCATCTGATATTCAGACTTTGATATCGATGATCGAGCCGAGCACCTGGTTGGCGACTTCCAGCGAACGCGCGTTGGCGCGCGCGGCCTGCAAGATTTGCTGCTGTTCGACCAGTGCGTGATCACGCGAACCCGGTGCGAGCGAACCGCCGCCCTCTCCCCTGGCGACCTCGGCCACATTCCGGTCGAGACGATTCAATTGCTTGCGGATTCCCTCGACGGCGCTGCGGCTGGCTTCGGGAATCGCATTGGGTGGACTGACGGGACTGGATATATTCATCGGTAACCGAAATCTTGGGATAACATTAAGTTTAGTCCCTGCGGCCCGCTTTGCCGGTCAATCGCGGATTTACCCTGCTCAACGGTTAATTTACCACGATAAGCGGTTTTCAATAAAACGAGACCGATTGTTGCGCGGCGTCTTGCGGCTCGGCGGGGAGCGACCGTTCCGCGTGCAGTTTCGACATGTTTTGCGGCAGGATGTAAATCAACCGGGTTTTATAATTATGCCAGTCGCTGCCGAGTTCGATCCGGATCCCGTCACGCTGCCAGCGATGGCTCTGATCGGATACAAAGCGCCCACGCCGAATCTCGGCGGCACCGTACTTAAGCGTCAAGTCGCGCACCAAGCGCTTACGATCCAACCCGATGAATTCATATTCGGCAAAGGCGAATCCCTGGTTGAGTTTGACGAAACCCAGGTAAAATCGGGTCGATCCTTCCAGTACCGCGGAACTGTCATAGACGTCGAACCAATGGTCGTCGCCACCTTCTCGTACCGGCACCAGCCCGGCCGCTTTAACCGCGGCGCGCAATTCGTCGCGCTTAGCGGTCTCGAGGGCGATACCGAATAGTTCGAGCGCCGAGGTCGGGCCGCTTAGCGTGATCAGCAATATGGTAAGCGAAAGTTTGAAACCGTTGCGCATACCGAAGTTATCGGGTGGCGGCGGTATTAATTGAGCAAATTCTCGAACTCTTGGGAACAGATCTTCAGATCTGTCCACCTCGAAGCAACCTGGAATAAGCCCCAACTAGTCAACTCGAGCCTCGCTTATCGAGGCTTATCGAGGCTTTTCAAATCTCACTTATCGAGCCTGTCCTCGTCGGCCTCGGCTCGGTCGAGTTCGGCTTCCATTTCTTCATCGGTCAATGGCTGATGCTCCGACACGGTAGCCAGTTCCGGCTCTGGATCGTCGTCTTCGTATTCTTCATCTTCGTCCTGTTCGCGGTCCTTGAAGATTATCGCCGAAGCAATCAAACCGGCCTCGAACAGTATCCACATCGGCAATGCCAGCAATACCTGCGATATCACGTCCGGCGGGGTTAACATCATGCCCAGGATGAAAGCGCCGACGATGACATAGGGGCGTTTTTCGGAAAGTTTCCTGGGCGTGGTAAACCCAATCGCCACCAGGATGATGGTGGCTATCGGCACCTCGAAGGCGAGACCGAAGCCGAAAAACAGCGCCAGCACGAAATCGAGATAACGCCCGATATCGGTCGATATATTGACGATTTCGGGGCCTATACTGGTAAAGAAACCAAACACCAAAGGGAACACGATATAGTAGGCAAAAGCCACCCCGCTATAAAACAACAGGATGCTCGATACCAAAAGCGGTCCCGCGATACGTTTCTCGTTGGCATAAAGGCCCGGCGCTACGAAGGCCCACAATTGATAAAGAATCACCGGCATCGCCAAAAAGATCGCCAGCATCAATACCAGCTTGAAGGGCGTCAGAAACGGCGAGGCGACATCGATAGCGATCATGTTTGCGTCTTCGGGCAGATGACGCGTCAGAGGTTCCGCGAGGTAGACGTAAATATCGTTGGCCCAGTAAAACATGCCGAGGAATAACACCAGCACCGCGACTAGCATGCGCACCACACGATCGCGCAACTCGACCAGATGCGACATCAGGCTGCCGCTTTTTTCCTCTTCCGGGTTTTCCGCTTCGCTCATGGTTTTACTTTGCTAGCCGCCCTGTCATGCTCGGGCGATGCTTCGGTGGGAGATTCATGCGCCAGCGCTTCTTCCCCGGGCGGCTCCTGGGCGGGTAAACCGTCGGCGACGGTCGAGGCTTGAGACGAATCCGAAGCGTCAATAGATTCATCGAGTCCTTGCGTCAGGGAAGCGCCGGCCGCACTGGCTTCTTTTTCGATTTCTTTACCGGCGTCTGAAATAGTGTCTTTCAGCGTGTCCAGCTCGCGTTGCTGGTCGGCCAGGATCTGGCGCAGCTCGTCAGCCCGCAATTCCTGTTCGACATCGGCCTTGACGCTGGTCATAAAACGCTTCAAACGACCGAAATACTTACCCGCGGTGCGCGCCACCCCCGGCAGGCGTTCAGGTCCGATTACGATGAGCGCGACGATGCCGATCAGCATCATCTCGGTGAAGCCTATATCAAACATCAGAAAATACCGGTTTGAAGACCGTTTTTACGCGACTAGACCTTGTCTTTTTCTTCGGTGACCTTGCCTTCGATTATCTGATTTTCGGGCTCTGTCTTATCTTGAGCGACTTCTTCGTCTTTCACCGATTTCTTGAAATTCCTGATCGCACCGCCCAGATCTCCGCCCACATTACGCAGCTTCTTGGTGCCAAACAAAAGAATCACGATCGCCAGGATCAACAACAGCGACCAGATACTAATTCCACCAAAACCCATTTTTCACCTCATTCATCTTGTTCACGCGCGGCTTTTTCGTCGACACCGGAAACGCCGAAGCGGCGTTCCAGTTCTTCCAGTACCTGCCGTGCATCCAAATTCTGTTGCGCCAACATCACCAGGCAATGAAACCACAGATCCGCAGTTTCATAAACAATCTGCTGCTTATCACCTGATTTCGCGGCGATGATGGTTTCCGCCGACTCTTCCCCGATTTTCTTCAAAATCGCGTCGAGACCTTTGTGGTACAGTCCCGCCACATATGAAGAAGCGGGATCGGCGTCCTTTCTCGCTGCCAGTACAGCCATCAGGCGCAGGAGTATATCATCACTCATCGATAAATCTCGTCGGGATTTTTGATAATTTCTTCATCGATCCGCCATGCCCCATCTTTTAAAACCCGAAAGAAACAGCGCCTTCGACCCGTATGACAGGCAATCCCGCCCTGTTGTTCGACCTGCAATAACACGACGTCGGCGTCGCAATCGATTCTGATTTCGTGCAGCAGCTGAACATGACCCGATGCCTCACCCTTGAACCAGAGTTTTCGGCGGGAGCGCGACCAGTAAACTGCCCGCCGCTGCTCGCGGCTCAAACGCAGGGCTTCACGGTTCATCCAGGCCAGCATCAGAATTTCTCCGGATTGATGATCCTGCGCGATAGCCGGCACCAGCCCATCGTCATTCCAGCTTATCTGTTCGAGCCAATCAGTCATCCCGAACCTCGATGCCGTGGTTTTGCATGAAGGCTTTGGCCTCGCCGATACTGTATTGCGCGAAATGAAAAATACTCGCCGCCAGCACCGCGTCGGCCTTGCCCTGGAGAACGCCATCCACCAGGTGTTGTAATGTCCCGGCGCCGCCCGAAGCGATTACCGGCACGCGCACCGCATCCGAAACTTCGCGCGTCAGCTCATTATCGAAACCGATTTTAGTGCCATCGCGGTCCATGCTGGTCAGCAGTATCTCGCCGGCGCCATAGGCATCCATTTTTCGCACCCATTCGATTACATCGATACCCGTCGGTTTGCGCCCACCGTGGGTAAATATCTCCCAGCGACCCGGCTCCCCGGCGGCGCTGACCCGTTTGGCGTCTATCGCCACGACGATACACTGCGAGCCGAATTTATCAGCGGCCTGCGCCACGAACTCGGGATTGAATACCGCCGCGGTATTGATACTGACCTTGTCGGCGCCGGCGTTGAGCATGCGCCGGATGTCACCCAGCTCGCGAATACCGCCGCCCACCGTCAATGGGATGAAAACCTCGGCGGCGACATCCTCGACTACGTGGACCATGGTTTCGCGGTTATCCGAACTGGCGGTGATGTCGAGAAAGGTCAACTCGTCGGCGCCTTCTTGGTTATAGCGTCGCGCCACTTCGACCGGATCGCCCGCGTCGCGGATTTCGACGAATTTTACGCCCTTGACCACGCGGCCGTTATCGACGTCGAGACAGGGGATGATGCGTTTTGCGAGCGACATGACGAGCCTATTGGGCTAGTGCTGATCGATATAGGCTTGCGCCTCTACCAGGCTGATGGTGCGCTCGTAGAGGGCGCGACCGATGATCACACCTTCGATACCAGAATCCTTGACTTGATTGAGCTGGATAATGCAATCCATGTCGGTGACGCCACCCGAAGCAATCACCGGCACGTCGATCGATTTGGCGAGTGCACGGGTGGCTTCGACATTAACGCCCTCCATCATGCCGTCGCGGCTGATGTCGGTATAGACGATGGCGGCTACGCCCTGATCCTCGAATCGCCGCGCCAAATCGCTTGCCTCGTGTTCCGATTCCTCGGCCCAACCATGCGTCGCCACCATCCCGTTCCTGGCATCGAGGCCGATGATGACATTGCCCGGAAACTCGGAGCATAGCTGGGTCACAAATTCGGGGCGTTTGACCGCCATGGTGCCGATAATGACGTAATTGACCCCGGCCTCGAGATAAGCTTCAACCGTTTCGATGGAGCGAATCCCGCCGCCAATCTGAATCTCCAGACCGGGGAAGGAGGCGCTGATCTCTTCGATAACATCGGCATTGATCGGCTCGCCTTCAAACGCGCCGTCGAGGTCGACCAGATGCAGCCGACCACAACCCTGAGCCACCCATTTGCCCGCCATCGCCACCGGATCGTCGGAAAATACGGTGGTTTCATCCATGTTGCCCTGGCGTAATCGCACGCAGTGTCCCTGCTTTAGATCGATAGCCGGTATCAGAATCATGCCCTTCCGTCCCAGTTTACAAAATTACGCAACAGCTGCAGGCCGCCATCGGCACTCTTCTCGGGATGGCATTGCAGCGCAAACATATTGTCTTTCGCGATTGCGCTAGTAAAGCCGAAGCCATAGTCGGTGACACCCGCAATCAGAGTAGTATCCTGCGCATCGAGATAATAGCTGTGGACAAAATAAAATCGGCTACCATCATCGATCGAATGCCATAACGGATGTGTTTGAGTCTGCTGCACGCGATTCCAGCCCATATGCGGGACTTTAAGTTTAACGCCGCAATGGTCCCTGTGGCCATCACCAAAATAGCGGACCTGGCCGGCGATAACACCGAGGCAGTCGGTGCCCCGATTTTCCTCACTGGTTTCGATTAACACTTGCATCCCCATACAGATGCCTAGAAACGGTTGTTGCGACGCCGCACTCAGGATCGCCTCGCGCAATCCGTATTCGTCGATGGCGCGCATGCAGTCGCCCGCCGCCCCCTGCCCGGGGAAAACAACCCGGTCGGCGTTCATGACCTGCGCGGGATCGGAAGTCAGCAATATCTCGTCAGTTGTTGCGCTAACCACTCGCAGTGCATTGACGACCGACCTGAGATTTCCCATGCCGTAGTCGATCACGGCAATCGTCTGCATGATCTACAAGGACCCCTTGGTCGACGGCACCACGCCCGGCATGCGCTCGTCCGACGTCACTGCATTACGTAATGCGCGCCCGAAAGCCTTGAAAATGGTTTCGGCCACATGGTGCGCATTCACTCCCGCCAGGTTATCGATATGCAGCGTCGCCGGGGCATGGTTAACGAAACCCTGGAAAAACTCGTGCAACAAATCGACATCGAATTGCCCGACCCGAGGGCGCTTGAATTCAACCCGATATTCGATACCGGGGCGACCGGAAAAATCGACGACGACCCGAGACAAAGCCTCGTCCAGCGGCACATAGGCGTGCCCGTAGCGCATGATGCCCTTTTTATCGCCCAGCGCCTGCTGGAAAGCCTGGCCCAGGGTTATGCCGATATCTTCGACCGTATGATGATCGTCGATATGCAGGTCCCCGCTGGCGGACACTTCCAGGTCGAAGGCGCCATGCCGGGCAATCTGCTCGAGCATGTGTTCGAGAAACGGTATTCCGGTATCGAAGCGTGAGTTACCGCTACCATCCAGGTTGAGCGCGACACTGATTTGCGTTTCCAGTGTGTCGCGGCTGACATTAGCACTGCGATCTGACATCTACCTATTTTCCGGCAGCTTTTTAGAGCCTGCGATGATAATCGACATCGTGGCCAAATTCGACCATTAATCGATAGGACGATTCAATCGAGGATAAACGTGACCGGCCCGTCGTTGATCAGCCGTACCTGCATATCCGCGCCGAATTGACCGCAGGCGACACAGCCGTGGATAGAGTCGGCATGGGCGACCATCGCGGCGAATAGTTCACTACCCTGTTGCGGATTCGCGGCCGAAGTAAAACTGGGACGGCGCCCTTTTTTGGTATTGGCGACAAGCGTGAACTGGGGAACCAACAGCAGCCCACCGTCGATATCGACCAGCGACCGATTCATTTTGCCGTCGGCATCGGCAAACACACGATAATGCAACAGACGATCGATAAAGTGCTGCGCAGTTGCCAAATCGTCGTCGGTCTGGACCCCGACCAATGCCAGGATGCCCTGCTCGATGCTGCCGATTGTGATGCCGTCAACCTCGACCCGCGCCGCGCTGACGCGCTGCAGTAGCGTAATCAAGCCACGATTTCCAACATCGAATTGCAGCATTCCACCAGCGCTTTGCTGATGCCGTGTTCGGTAACGGCATGCCCCGCATCGGGAATTATTTTGAGTTGTGCGTTAGCCCAAACGTGTTTGAGTAAAAACGCCTGATCGATCGGGCATACCAGATCGTATCGCCCGTGAACGATGTATCCCGGAATATGCTCGATCTTGTCCATGTCTTCAAGCAACTGGTTAGGCCTGAAAAAACACTTGTTGCTGAAATAATGGCACTCGATACGGGCGATACTGAGCGCAATATGCGGATCGCTAAAATGATCGACCACGTTTTTATCGGGCAACAGCGTCACCGAGGAGCCTTCCCAGATCGACCAGGCCTTGGCCGCCCCCATACGCACAATTTCATTGTCACTGGTGAGACGCTTATAATAAGCAGTAATAATATCGTCGCGCTCAGCCTCCGGAATCGGTTCGATGAAGTGCTGCCAGGCTTCCGGGAAAATGCGTGCCGCGCGGCCCTTGAAAAACCAATCCACATCCTCGTCGCGGGCCAGGAAGATACCGCGCAGAATCAATCCCAATACCTTTTCGGGGTAAGTTTGCGCGTAAGCCAGCGCCAGGGTTGAACCCCAGGAACCGCCAAATACGACCCAGCGATCGATTTCGAGAAACTCGCGGATTTTTTCCAGATCCGCCACCAAATCCCAGGTCGAATTTTCTTCCAGACCTGCATGGGGCCGAGATTTCCCGCTACCGCGCTGATCAAACAAGATGATACGATAGGACTCGGGGTTGAAAAAGCGCCGATGCCCCGGTTCGCAGGAGCCGCCCGGCCCACCGTGCAAAAACACCACGGGCGTGCCTTTTGGATTGCCGCTCTCCTCGATATACAGCGTATGCAAATCTGACACCGGCAAGCGCCAAGTCCGACCGGGTTGTATGGCTGGGAATAGCATGCCTGTAGATATTCTCCGTTTTGTTTAATGTAGGACAGCCCCTACAAAATTATACGGTTTAAGCTGACAACTCTTAAGCCCATCCGCGATATATGCCCAGCGTCAAACCTGTCAATATACTAGCACGACAAAGGGACAGGTCGACAGACAGGATGGTCAACAGGTGCAGGGATGCACCGCACCGAGTATCAACGCATTCAAGTCAGTTTTTCTCTCCATCGAGATAATCACCTTGCTCTGGCCAAATCGGCCAGAGTTTTTTTTGCCTATAGATTTTTAAAATCGAACAGATTGCGGTCAAGCAGGTGCGACGGCGTCACCCGACACAAGGATTTCAATATGTTTTCGACCCGACCGGGATTAGACTTATCCCACTGCTGCAACATCGCCTTGATCGCCTGGCGTTGAAGTTTGGGTTGCGCACCGCATAAATTACACGGAATAATGGGGAATTGGCGCAGTGCCGCATACTGTTTGATCAGGCTTTCACGCAGGTAGGCCAACGGTCGAATGACAATGTTACGTTGATCGTCGCTCTTGAGCTTTGCCGGCATTGTCTTGAGCCGGCTGTTGTAGAACATGTTCAGAAACGCGGTTTCGACGATATCGTCGGCGTGGTGCCCGAGGGCAATCTTGCTGGCGCCGATTTCGGCGGCGGCGTTGTATAAAATGCCGCGCCGTAACCTCGAACACAACGAACAGGTGGTTTTACCTTCGGGGATTACCCGTTTGACCACGCTATAGGTATCTTCCTCGAGGATTCTGAATTCGACCCCGAGCGATGCCAGGTATTCGGGTAGCACCTGTTGCGGGAATCCGGGCTGTTTCTGGTCGAGATTAACCGCCACTAGTTCGAAATCGATCGGCGCGGATTTTTGCAAGACCAGCAGTATATCGAGCATGGTGTAACTGTCGGCCCCACCCGATAGGCAAACCATGACACGATCACCGGCTTCGATCATATTGAAATCGCTGATCGCACGGCCGACGCCGGCACGTATTTTGGCTTCGATTTTTGCCGGCACCGGTTTGGCCAGGCTGCGGGTATCGACTTCGCGGCTGGTCTTATTCATCGGCTTATTTTCTCCAGAAGGCCGGTGTAAAAAGCACCAGCAAGGTGAAGATTTCGAGCCGCCCGAGCAGCATTGCGACACATAGAATCCATTTTGCCGGATCATTGATGGAAGCAAAATTTCGGCCCACGTCGCCCAGGCCCGGACCCAGGTTATTGAGGCAAGCAGCTACCGCGGAAAACGCGGTTTCCTGATCGAGTCCGGTCGCCATCAACAGCAGAATCATCAACGCCGAAATGGCAAAATAGGCGGCGAAGAATCCCCATACCGCTTCGATGACCTTTTCCGGCATCGGCTTTTTTCCGATCTTGACCGCATATTGCGCGCTCGGATGCACCAGCCGGCGGAGTTCGCGTACGCCCTGCTTAACCAGCAACAGGATGCGGATCACCTTGATACCGCCCCCGGTCGAGCCCGAACATCCGCCGATGAAACTCACGTACAGTAATAATACCGGCAGGAAACCTGGCCAACTATAGTATTCGGCCGTGGTATACCCGGTGGTGGTGCCGATCGACACCACCTGGAACAAGCCCTCGATTATCGATTCCGTGGTCGAGTCGAAGGTGTGCATCAACTGCAGGTAACCGACGGTAATAATGCTGACCAGGAATAGCACCAGTATGTAGGTGCGAAATTCGGCATCGCGCCGATAGGGCTGCAACGAGCGATGGCGGAACGCGGTAAAGTGAATCGCGAAATTCACTCCCGAAAGCAGCATGAATACGATAGCGACAAACTGTATCGCGGTACTATTGTAGTAGCCAATACTGGCGTCATGGGTCGAAAAGCCGCCGATTGCGACCGTCGAAAACGAATGCGCCATCGCATCGAAAAACGTCATACCCGCCATCCAGTAGGCGAGCAGGCAGGCGACGGTCAAACCGAGATAGATGTACCACAAAGCCTTGGCGGTCTCGGTAATGCGCGGGGTCAGCTTGGTATCTTTAACCGGTCCCGGAGTTTCGGCGCGAAATAACTGCATCCCGCCCACGCCCAGCATTGGCAATACCGCTACCGCCAGTACGATGATGCCCATGCCCCCCAACCACTGCAGTTCCTGGCGGTATAGCAGCAACGAATGCGGCAAATCGTCGATGCCGACGATCACTGTGGCACCAGTGGTGGTAATACCCGAGATCGATTCGAAAACCGAATCGGTAACCGAAATATCGTTAACCCCGGAAAGGTAAATCGGCAGTCCGCCGGCCACGCCCAGCACCGTCCAGAACAACACCACCACGAGGAAACCATCGCGCAGCCGCAATTCGTCGCGATGATGCCGTACCGGCAGATACAGCAAAAAACCGGTAACCAGGGTCAGCATAAAAGCCTCGACAAATGGCAACACCGCGCCGTCGCCATAGATTAGCCCAGTTACTATCGGCGGCAGCAAGGTGCCGCTGGAGAGCAGCATCAATAGACCCAATATGCGCAGGATTACCAAAGGTTGCATAATTTTTCGCCGATCGCCGTCTAAAAGTAGGTGATGCCGACCTGAAACAGTTTTTCGACTTCGGCAATCTTTTTCTTATCGGTAAGAAACAAAATCACATGGTCTTCGGATTCGATAACCGTGTCATGATGCGCGATTATCACGTCCTCGCCGCGCACGATCGCGCTGATACGCGTACCCTCCGGCAACTTGATGTCCTCTATATTTCGCCCCACCACCTTGGACGAAGTTTTGTCGCCATGCGCAATCGCCTCGATGGCTTCCGCCGAACCGCGCCGCAGCGCGTGTACCGCGACCACGTCACCGCGCCGGATATGCGCCAGCAGCGCGCCGATTGTGACCTGGTGCGGCGAAATAGCGATATCGATTAAGCCGCTTTCAACCAAATCGACATAGGCCGCACGGTTGATTAGCGACATGACCTTTTTGGCCCCCATGCGCTTGGCCAGCATCGATGACAGGATATTGGCTTCATCGTCATTGGTGAGTGCGCAAAATACGTCCATGGACTCGATGTTTTCTTCCAGCAGCAAATCGGGATTGGCGGCATCACCCAACAAGACGATGGCCGAATCAAGCAATGCGGACAGTTCGCGCGCGCGCGCCGGGAAGGCCTCTATCACCTTGACCTGGTAGTCCTTTTCCATCAGCGAGGCCAGCTGGCCGCCGATATTGCCGCCGCCGGCAAGCATGATGCGCTTGTTCGGTTTTTCCAGCTTGCGCATCTCGGAAATTACGGTCGGGATATGCTCGCGCGCAGCCAGGAAAAAAACTTCGTCGCCGGCTTCGATTACGCACTCGGCCGACGGCTGAACCGACTGCCCTTCACGAAAGATCGCGGCGACCCGCATGTCCACCTTGGGCACTACCGCACTCATGGTTTTTAGTTCCCGGCCAACCATTAAACCGTCGTCAAAAGCTTTGACCGCCACCAGTTGTACCCGCCCTTCGGCGAAATCGAGTACCTGCAGCGCGCTCGGATGCTCGATCAAATGATAAATATAATCGGTGACCAGCGATTCGGGGCTGATCATGACATCGACCGGAATCGAGTCTTCGGCAAACAGCCCGGGATGGCGCAGGTATTCGGGAGAGCGAATGCGCGCGATCTTGGTCGGGGTATGGAATATCGACGACGCGATCTGGCAGGCGATCATATTGATTTCATCGCTATTGGTAAGTGCAATCAACATGTCGGCATCGTCGGCGCCGGCATCTTCGAGCAGGCCCGGATAAGAGCCATTACCGCAAATCGTGCGCAAATCCAGCCGATCCTGTAAATCTGACAGAATTTGCTGGTTGGTGTCGATCACGGTAATTTCATTGCTTTCCTCCTTGGCGAGTTCCGTCGCGACTGTCGAGCCTACCTGCCCGGCACCTAAGATAATGATATTCATGGCTTTTTATTGTTTTTTGGTTTGCAGTCCAAGTGATTTCAACTTGCGGTAAAGGTGGGTTCGTTCCTGACCGACCCGGCGCGCCAGCTCGGTCATGTTGTGACCACTGAGTTCGAGATGCCGCGCCAAATACTCGCGTTCGAAAGCTTCTCTCGCTTCCCTCAGATCCATATCGATATCGACCCAGATCTGGAATTTATTACCCGCCGCCGCAACCGCATCGGCATCCAGCGAACGCAAGGTCTGCTCGATCTCATCGAGTTCGATGCGCTCATTTTCGCTATTCGCCAGAATCGCCCTGATAAACTGTTTGAGCTGGTTGATATCACCGCTCCAGGGATAGTTGCGCAATAAATTCTGCGCGGCGACATTGAAATGCCGGTACGGCAACTGTTCCTGGTCGCTATACCAGTTGACATAGTACTCAAGCAGTTCCGGGATGTCTTCGATATGTTCGTCCAGCGAAGGGATGGAGATGGCATGCCGCCACAGGACCGCTAGCCGCGGATCAAGCTGCTGGTTTTTTTCCAGCTCGGCGCCGGTATTGCGACTGGCAACAATATAGCGGAATTTAGACTCCCGGTTATTGAGCATCATGGCGTCGTATAGAGCACTCTGTTGAGCAGGGCTCAGGTCGGTTATTTCTTCGATATAGAGATTACGTTGCAACCCGGTCGGTCGGATTCTCTGGTTGGTATCGAATATATCCATACCGCCCGCGGATGCGCTCAAATACTCCGCCCAGATGTGCCGTCCGCTGCCATGGGCGCCGCTAAAAAACACAGCCTCGTTCGATTCCCGTAACTCCAGCATGCGCTGCTTCAGGGCTTGTACAATGCGACTGTTGCCGACCGGCTGTTCGAGCTGGCGGCGACTGTCCTGATACAGGCCACCCAAACCGCTGGACAGTGCCGACTTCACGGTGCTCAATAGTTTTGCCATCGACAGCGGCTTCTCGACAAAATCCACGGCGCCATAGCGCGTGGCTTCCACCGCGGTTTCCACTGTGCCGTGACCCGACATCATCACCACCGGGCAATGGTCCTTGCCGGACGACTTCCATTGCTTCAGCAAGGTGACGCCGTCGACTTCCGGCATCCAGATATCGAGTAAAACCAGGTCGGGGTCTCTTTCACGGCGCATATCGTCTGCCGCCCTGGCGTGTTCGGCCACATCGACGATATAGCCCTCGTCTTCAAGAATATCCTTCAGTAGGATACGGATATCGGGTTCGTCGTCGACCACCAGTATGCGTTCGTTCACTGCATCATCCGAGTATTGATGGGTTCGACCGCGTCGTCGACCTCGGCTGCGTTGGCGGCAGTGGCAAAGGGCAGGCGCACGGTAAATCGGGCACCGCCTTCTGCCGCCTCGCCGACGCGTACCGAGCCGCCGTGCTCATCGACGATTTTTTGCACAATAGCAAGACCCAACCCGCTGCCCGAGGTTTTGGTAGTGACATAGGGGTCGAACAGGCTGTGCGCGACTTCTGTGGCAATGCCATGGCCGCTGTCTTCAACCGTGAATTCCAGCCAGCTGCGCCCCGCGGATTCGACCAGTTCGGTTATCAAACTGATCCGACCTTTGCCATCGAGAGTTTCGAGACTATTTTTAATCAGATTATGCGCCAATTGCCGTAGGCGCACATCGTCGGCTTCGATTTCAGGTAGCGATCCGTCGAGCATCAAATCGATAACAATTCCGGCATTATCTTCGTGGTAGAGCACTGTAATTTCCTCGAGCATGGCATTGAAATCGATCAGTTGCGGTTTTGGCGTTGGCGATCTGGCATAGTCGGCAAATGCATTAACCATTGATTTCATCGCCTCCACCTGCTGGACGATGGTATGCGTATACCGATCCAATAGCGATTGTTTCTCGCTGCCAACTTCGCCGCTCAGTTTGCGCTGCAAACGCTCGGCGGATAACTGAATCGGCGTCAAGGGATTCTTGATTTCGTGCGCGAGTCGACGCGCCATTTCGCTCCATGCCAATTCTTTCTGCGCCTGAATCAGTTCGGTCAAATCGTCGACAACGATGACCTGTTCTTTGCGATCATCGATTTGCGATTGCAAGGTAGTACCGCGTACCCGCAGGATTTTTTTACCCCCCTGGACGAACATGACGATCTCTTCTTGCCAGCCGTCATCCTGATCCAGATGCTTTACGACCGCATCGAAGAATGGCGCCAACATCGGATACTGGCGCAGCACGTCGGCTATGTATAACTCGGAAAAGAAGTAGCTGTCGACATCGAAAATCGAACAGGCCGCCGGATTGCCGCTTTTGATGAAACCGGTTTCATCGATCGTCAACACGCCGGAGGTAATGTGTTCCATGACCGACTCGAGATAATTTTTCTGTAATGCCTCCATGCGCTGACTTTGCTCGGCAATCACGCGGCTGCGCGAGATTTTGCGTGTCATGGTATTGAACGAGCGCAACAGAAAACCGAGTTCGTCGGTGCCCGACAGAGCAAGCTGCTTTTCGTAATCCCCGGCCGCAACCGCCTTGGTGCCTTCGACCAGATCGTTAATCGGCGCCACCAGTTTGCGCGCGGCGACAAACGCCAGCCAGATTGCGGACAGCACGCTCAACAACCAGATAATGGACAAGGCTAGCGTAAAGCTCGTCTTCAACGGATCGCGCAACACCGCAAGTTCCTTGTAACGATCGTAGGCATTCTGCACGCCGACCGTCAACTCATTGATTCGATCCGTAAAGGGATACTGTGCCTGCAGGGTGCGCGCCGGTTCGGTGGCATCCAGACTTTGCACCACTACGGCGACCTGCATCGCCAAGCCGTAAATCGGATCCTCAACCAACTTGAGGTAGGGGTTGTCGACATCGAGATCTCCGATATCGATCAACGGCATGGCTTCAGGCAAGTCGGTTGAATCGATGCTGCTGGAGGCGATAATCGTATTGTTGTGAGCGTAGAGGGTCAACTCGTTGGCGCCGAACTGTTGCCTGGCGTCATCGAGATAGACGATCAAAGTCTCGTTATCGATTACGGCGATTTGCCCGACGATGTCGCGGGTTTTTTTCAGGGCATCACGCTTGCGTAAATCGATGGCCCCTCGGCCGAGCTGCAACGAATCCTCAAGCGCGGTTTCGATGCCGACATCGAACCAGCTGTCGATGCCGCGATGCAGAAAACTTAAGGAAAAATAATAAACCACGCTCACCGGAATTATAGTCAGTAGCACGAAAACGCCAATCATGCGCGCGGTGAGACGCGATCCGATCGCTTTCAATCGGTATTGCACAATCAACTTGTATACGTTGTAGGCAATCAGGCCCAGCAGCACGACCAGGCCGATCGCATTGAAAAACACCAACCAGTTGTAGTATTTGCCGAAGGTTGCCGAGTGCGAGGTGGCGTCGCCAATGGTATAAAGCGACACCATTAGTAGCACGACCAGCGCCGCTATCGAAGCGGTATTTCGAAAGGTGCTATTCATGATCCACCCGCAGGTCGCCCGCGGGCAACGAATTCACTTCGGGCATCCGCGGGTATGTCCTGTTTTCGGTCGGGTACAAACCGTACCCGCCGAACCTGGCCAGGTAGGTGCGCAAGTTATTGGCTTCGCTAATCTTTCTCATGAGTTTGTTCCGCCTCGGTGCCATACACAGGCTAGGGGCGGATAACCTCCCATTCGTACCAATCGCTTTTCAGATCCCAGTCATTATGACATGATCCAATAGATTGATACCACCCAGTTAAGAGATAATGAAACTTAACTGAGGTAACGATTAATGACAACGAGAAAGAAATATTCGAAAGAATTCAAACTGGACGCAGTCAGTCTGGTAACTGATC
>Ga0126332_10000176_pt1 | contig 26154 bp, 23 predicted proteins | sample InaspJWI42metaG_FD_94482 | JGI IMG/M metagenome (GOLD analysis project Ga0126332, IMG submission 94482) | Marine gutless worms symbiont microbial communities from Oahu, Hawaii - Inanidrilus sp. 2 OAHU.JWI-42 metaG | ecosystem: Host-associated > Annelida > Digestive system > Unclassified...
ATTTTCCGCTTGCAATAACTTTTATTATCTCACAAAAAATACCTCAACTATTTGAATTATTATGATTTATTGACGGTTCTAATACCTAATTGCAATTTAAGGAGATCAAGTTTCCTGAAGATAACGAATTTTGATCGACCAAATCCGGGTCGATTAATGCTGTCTTACCTAGTCCGCGACCTTCTCGTCATTGACCCCATCGACACCCGACGATCTAGGTTAGTCAAACCAACAGTCTTTTTCAAGTAATACAATTCACTACATTCACCAGCAGATTTCAAACCAAATCCATACAAGAAGCTGGGCACCAATGCAATAAGCCCTTGACTTTTCTTAAAGTTTTGTTAACATAATTTCTTGTGGGAATAAAACTCAGTGTCTTGATCGACACCGATTCATAAAATATGCTGCGTCCGCTAGATTTTAACAGTGTCAATTAGAAAGAATTCCTTAGATTCACAGGTACGAATTAGGCTGGCAACATGGCTTTTCTGAGAGATCATTTACCCGAAGGATATAAACCCGAGCACGCCGATTCAATAGGCTCAAGGGTTACGGCCGAGGAGAAAAAACCTCTGTACGCCCAGGGCAAGTCCACCAATAAGAAAAATTCCCTCTGGCGTACCATCGGGATTATTCTTATTATTACAGCAATCGGTGCTCTGTCTGTTGCTGCAGTTTACATGTTTGCGGCTCAATAAATCCGACCCTGGTTCCGTCCTTATTATCTTATCCGGGCACAATCAAAAATTGCGGGAAATTTTTACGACACAATCGATCCGGTCAATTTTTAGGCGGTTTTCTGCGTTTTATGAGACCGGTAAAATTAATACCCATACCTGATTTGGTCGAACGGACAACTTCGCCTCTAATCATTTTTGTTTAAAAATTTCAACCTTTCTACAATCTCTTAATAATATTGTAATTTATGACTTTCTTTTAAAAAGCAGCTTGCACCCGGCCAGTGCCCATCACGCACATGATGAAGTTATTTGACCCTGAATTGGGGAACTGATATAATTTCAATACAGATTTAGAATTATTTCGGATTCATTAATTTATAAAAAAGGAGAGAATCAATGCGTGGTGCTCTTATGATAGTAACTGTCATCACCCTGCTCATCGTCGGCGTGTTGGTAATAAAAAATATGGGCGCGGACACTTCCGGTGATGTCACCCGAACCAAAGCAAAAGAATATATCGAACGCGCGGAAGACGCAGCGGAAAAAGTGACGGAAAAGGCAGGACTTACAGTGCAGCGGCTGCAGGAAAGCCAGTAAAGCCCAAAGACCATAGAAACAGGAGAGGTGAATGTAAAATTACGGCTGCAGATAAAAACGCCACTTGCAGAACATATCTTCCGGATGCGGGTCCGGCGGTGCAAAACTACATTCTACCTGCAGCCGTTCATCGATTTGATGTGCAAAACTCTCGAATTCTCCCCGGTGCATTTCTTTGCAGACAAATTCATCAAGACCGCGCCGCAGGCGCGCTTCCTGAGTGGGGCAGGAAGGGACTGAAATGACGACTTCGTTTACTTTCTCTGCGATTTGATATCCGACGAGGATGCACCATGGAAAGTATTTTAACGCTTTTACAAAACCCTTTAGACCTTTTTCTTCTATCCCAAAACACGTCACCAGATCCTTTGCCGCCATTCCAGATACACGACGCCACACTTTTTCGTTGACTCGTTCAGCCGTAGGTTGATCAAAGCGCTCAGCAATATAGATAAACCAGAATGCGTCCATCACGCGATAGTGATGGAGAAGAAATTCGATATATTTGCGCAGGGCTTTATTGTCCATGCTTTCGAAAATTTCAAGATCCATTGTCGGTAACCTTTTATTTGAATTGGGGCAGACCGCTCGATAGATACCAGCTCTTTTCCTTCGGATCATATTCCCATAACTGCTCATCGCGAACGGTTTTAATTACCATATTATCCAGCTTATAATATTTTATTTCCACGACCTGACTCACGTGCTTTTTATCCTCTGCCAGATCGATCTGTTTGACATCATACATCGCCACTTTTATGGTTTTTAATTTTTCGAAATCAGGGGGTTTGTCGGCGTCTCCGCCGGATTTACGGTAAAGATTGGCGGCCTCAAAATGCGACCACAATATGGCCTCACCGTACGCTCTGGAAGCCTCGCTAAACTTGTTCATCGTCAACCGGTCCGATACGGATGCACATCCGGGAACAAGCAATAATAATATGAAAATAGAAAGTCCTAATTTTTTCACGACAACCCTCTCGTCACGCATCAAACCTGTGGACATTTTTTTTCTGCTCACCAATGGTTAGTTTTTCGCATGAACTTTCAGCAATGTCAATGAAGGGATGCCCATGCGACGCCAACACCGGAGCGCAGCCGAAATGCTCCTATTCATATATCCACGCATCTTTTTTGAACGGAACCTGTCCCATCTTTTATTTGACACGCAAAATTCGATTATCTATGTTCTATATTTGATCAGCGGTATTAAAGTCCCTGTCTGATGTAGCCTATCAGCACAAAGGCTCGGTAATCAAGACCATCGGCGATGCCTTGACTCGCGAGCATCACCCTTTAATAAAATAGATCGGGAAAAAGCGGGCTAAGGGCAAAAGCGGTATCCTCTGTTCCTGGCTTCCTCATTCGCCTGCGACAGCATAGTAAGGTTTTTGCCGCTGGAATATCCAATAGGTTATCAACCCTCAACAGCAGGGAGATTTGACATGCGCCGTTGGAACGGTTGGGGCGATGAAGCCGTATATCTGAAATTGCCGGAGACCGGGCGCGAACTTTTGCACGGCTTGCTCGGGCAGGGAAAGATTCAGCCGGATATTGCGCTGGAAAAGCTCATCGATCAGGTGTCGGACTCGCGTCTGCCCCGGCACCCGCTCATTTGCACCGAACCAAAAATCCGCATCGATCATGCCCACGGCCAGAGCCTGCCGGACTGGATCGGGATGCGCGGCGGAACGTTGGATCGTTTTCCCGACGGCGTGGCCCGGCCCGAATCGGTGCAGCAGGCGCAGGAGTTGCTGATATTTTGCCAAAAAAACAACATCGTGGTCATACCCTATGGTGGCGGCACCAGCGTTGTGGGTCATCTGCAGGTACCGCAGGAAGACCGGCCGGTGCTCACGCTTTCGCTCGCAGCCCTTAACCGGCTGATCGAAATAACACCCTCCAGTCGGCTCGCCACTTTTGAATCCGGCGCTCTGGGCAGCGACATTGAAACCCGACTCAGGCAGCACGGTTTCACCCTGGGCCACTACCCGCAATCCTTTGAATATTCGTCCCTGGGGGGATGGATCGCAACCCGCTCCAGCGGCCAGCAATCATCCTACTATGGCAGAATCGAGCAGCTTTTTGCCGGCGGTGAATTGATCACACCCGTCGGGACCCTGAACCTGTCGCCATTGCCGGCGTCTGCGGCCGGACCGGATCTGCGACATATCGTTCTGGGATCGGAGGGCCGGTTGGGAGTTTTAACGCGAGTCGCTGTGAGGATCTCCCCTATTCCCGAAAGAGACGAGGTCCACGGTGTTTTCTTTCCTGCATGGCAAGATGCCGAATCTGCCGTTCAGGCCCTTGCCGGCACCGGTATGCGCTATTCAATGATCCGCCTGAGCAATCCGGCTGAAACCCGCACCAGCCTGGCGCTGGCTGGACAAGCTAAAAAAATTACACTTTTAAAACGCTTCCTGCGGCTGCGCGGAATACCACCAAGCGGGGCCTGCATGTGTCTGATCGGCTTCACCGGATCACAGCGCCAGGTAAGGGCGATAAAGTGGGAATCTTTATCGATTATCCGCAAACACAAATGGGTATCCACCGGAAAGGCACTGGGAGATGTTTGGAAAAAAAACCGCTTCCGGGCGCCTTACCTGCGAAACACGCTCTGGGACATGGGATATGCCGTCGACACACTGGAGACCGCGGTCTTGTGGGACAGGGTCACGGACACGATGGCGGCCATTGAAAAGGCGATCGGAGAAAGCCTGGCGGCTTGGAACGAAACAGCGCATGTTTTTTCGCACCTTTCCCATGTCTACGCCACCGGATCGAGTATTTACACGACCGTCGTATTCCGGTTGGCAAATTCGCCGCAAGAAACCCTGGATCGCTGGCAGGCAGTCAAAAGGGCGGGCAGTCAAGCCATTGTTCAAGCCGGCGGGACCATCAGTCACCAGCATGGTGTCGGGGTTGACCACAGAAGTTATCTGGCAAACGAAAAAGGGACGGTCGGCATGATGGCCCTAAAGCAGCTTTGTGTCCACCTAGACCCGGACAATCGTATGAATCCCACCAAGCTGGTTGAGTAGTAAGCTTTAGTTACCTATTTTATTGAAATCACATCATGTTTGCGAAGGATTAATCCCATAGCCAAATTGAATATTTTAGTATTCTATAGATTTAGATAGAAAAGACAGAGCGAAGCGATACCATAAATCGTCAATCTTCAATCTTCAATCTTCAATTCCGGTTTATCCGGGTTAGGTGTTGATCTAAAAACAATAAAGTGGATAAGCGAGGGATTCATGAGCCTTGAAACGATTCCCCCAAAATGGGATCTGATCGTGGTCGGCGGTGGGATAACCGGTGCCGGTGTCTTCCGCGAAGCAGCGCGCATGGGCCTGGGTGTCCTGCTGGTTGAGCAAAAAGATTTTGCCTGGGGAACTTCCGGTCGATCTTCAAAGCTCATTCACGGCGGACTGCGCTATCTCAAAGAAGGTCGGCTTCTATTGACTCGGGAATCGGTGCAGGAACGCGAGCGTCTGCTCAAAGAAGCACCGGGCCTGGTGGAGCCTCTGGCGTTTTTGGTACCGGTTTACCGGGACCGGGGACCCGGCAAATGGACACTGGAGGCCGGCCTTTCGATTTACGATCTCATCGCGGGCAAGCGCCAGCACAGGTTTCACTCTCCAGCAGAATTTTTCAAACTTGCACCCCACATTGATCATAAACTGCTCAACGGCGGCTTTCAATTCTATGACGCCCAGGTCGACGACGCCCGATTGGTGCTGCGCCTGATCAATGAAGGCATCCGTTTCGGCGGTCAGGCGCTCAACTATACCAGGGCTGTTGAAATCCTGCGCGATTCAAATAAAGCGATCACCGGCCTGCGGGTTGCAGACAGTGAGGCGCCGCTGTCGCGCAACCTGACTACCCGTGCAATTGTCAATGCCACCGGTGCCTGGGCAAACACACTGCACCCGCTCCCGGAGGCAAATCTTCACATGCGCCCTTTACGCGGCAGTCATCTGATATATCCGCACCACAGCCTCCCGATCGAGCAGGCCATCAGTTTTATGCACCCCGAAGATAATCGGGCCGTATTTATCATTCCATGGGAAGGGGTGGTTCTGGTCGGCACCACCGATTTGGACCACACTGCAGATCTCGGCCTTGATCCGGTCGCAACTCAAGAAGAAGTGCTATACCTGGTAAAGGGATTGGCCAGACTCTTTCCGGCCCTTGATTTCTCACTTAAGAATTGCATTTCAACCTTTGCGGGAGTCCGACCGGTGCTGAGCAAAGGTCAACGCGATCCCTCACAGGAATCGCGCGAACATATGATCTGGAAGGAGAATGGGCTTGCAACGATCACCGGGGGAAAGTTGACGATATTTCGAATTATGGCCAGAGAGGCCCTCAAAGCGGTCAGCCCTTTTTTACCCGCTTGTCAAATCCCCCCTGAAAATGATCCGGTTTTTTTGCCGGTACCGGACACGCCGGCTGAAGACTTCGGCCTGACCCAAAAAACATGGCGCCATCTTTACGGCCGCTACGGCGAACAAGCCGAAGATATCGTTCGCAACGCCAGGCCTGCAGAATTATCCACGGTTCCCGGAACCCACACGCTCTGGGCGGAGATTCCCTTTGCCGCCCGTAACGAAGGGATAAGGCATCTCGACGACCTGCTCTTGCGACGGGTTCGAATAGGGCTATTGACGCCCCAGGGGGGAAAAGTGCACCTGGGGCACATTCGAGAACTCTGCCGCCCATATCTGCCATGGGGTAATAGAAAATGGCGGCGGGAAGTAAATCGGTATCTCGATGGATGGCAGTATGCCCACAGTCTGCCGGCGGGCCTTCGCCCGGCGCCCCCTGTCCGTCTGCTTCCTTCTGTCTCTCATATCCGATCAACTATTGCTGATTACATCCGCAGGATCTTTTCAAAATCCCGGCCGTGACGAATTCGTAAAAAGTTCCTTGTACCAACACAAATGCAGTGGTATGAAGGCGGCGTCATGCGGGATATATCATGCAGAAACTGGATAAGCTTATTTTCACCACCCTTTTCTTTTCGATCTTTGCCACTATAACCGGCGTGGGGATTGTGGTGCCACTTTTGCCGGTCTATGCCCACAATCTGGGAGCCGGCGGCCTATATATCGGCTTGATTTTCGGCGCCTTTTCCATTTCACGCGTGTTCTTTCTACCGTATTTCGGCCGTCTTTCTGACAGGAAAGGCCGCAAGGCGCTCATCATTCCCGGACTGATGGCCTACACCCTGGTCTCGGCTGCATTTCTGTTCTCAGAAGATATCAACACTCTGATCATCATCCGCTTTGTTCAAGGCATCGCATCCGCCATGCTGCTGCCCGTTATCCAGGCCTATGTGGGCGATATCACCCCCAAAGGCCGGGAAGGTTATGTTATGGGTCTGTTCAATATGTCGGTGTTCATTGGCCTGAGTGTCGGGCCGGTTCTAGGCGGGGTGATCAACGATCGGTTCAGCCTGGATGCAGCCTTTTTGAGTATGGGTGGGCTGTCATTCATCGGTTTTCTGCTGAGCCTTTTTCTGCTTCCGCCCACCAGCAGCGAACGGGTGATCCGGCATGGTCGCCCCCCCGCGGATTGGAAGCGGCTGACGCGCAATCGGGAAATTGCCGGGTTGTTTTATTTCCGCTTTGCTTACACCCTGTGCATCGGTGTCATCTGGGGTTTTCTTCCGGTTCTGGCCGATGCCCAGCTGTCTCTGTCCAGTGCAGCCATCGGATTTCTGGTGATGCTCGGTATTTTTATCAGCGGCCTCATCCATGTACCGATGGGTTGGGTCGCCGATCGGGTGAACAAAAAGATATTGGTGATCTGCGGCGGATTGATGGTCAGCTATGCCGTGTTGTCTTATGTATGGGCGGGCAGTTTTCAGGCGATGGTCCTGGCAAGTGTAATCTTCGGTATCGGCGGTGGGATCTGTATGCCGGCGCTGATGGCCTCAGTGGTTATCATCGGCGATAAGACCGATTCCATGGGATCGGTCATGGCCCTATTAACCGTGGCACACAGCCTGGGTATGCTGGCCGGATCGATGCTCGCTGGCCTGATGATGGATCTGTTTCATTTACGGGTTGCGTTTCCCCTGGGAGCGCTATTAATGATTCTGGGAACGCTGGCCTTTGTGGGCTTTACCCATGAACGCCGTCTGGCGCCCCGAACCGCGCCATTAAAGAAGCCGCAAACAAAGCCGTCAAATATTTACGACGCATCGTTGGGTTTGCATCAAGTTTCCGAAAAAAATACCGATATTCAAAGATAAGCAAAAGCAGCCAACCGATTGACAATTCAGGTTTTGGCATTAAAATTTATTTCAGTTCAGGAATATTTTTTAAGTACACCAGCATAACCAAGTGAACGGAGTGATTAGTCAGGAAATCAAATGACAGCTAAACGGGATTATTACGAGGTATTGGGCGTAAGCCGTCATGCTGATGTATCGAATATCAAAGCAGCATATCGAAAACTCGCATTAAATTTTCATCCGGACAAAAATCCAGGCGACAAGCAGGCGGAAGAAAAATTCAAAGAAGCTGCCGAAGCATATGAGGTTCTGCACGATCCGCAGAAACGCAATATATATGATCAGTTCGGCCATCAGGGGCTTGAGGGTACCGGTTTTTCCGGTTTCGGTGGATTTGATGACATTTTTTCGAGCTTTGGCGACATCTTTGAGGATTTCTTCGGTTTTGGCCGCAGTCGGCGTTCCAGAAGCAGGACCCAACGGGGTGCCGACCTGCGCTACGATATGGCTCTCAATTTCATGGAAGCCGCCTTTGGAACGGACACCGAGATCAAGGTCAATAAATCGGAGGTTTGTCACGCGTGTGCGGGCAGCGGATGTGAACCCGGAAGCCATCCGCAAACCTGCGGACACTGCCGTGGGTCCGGTCAAATGTCCCGTACCCAGGGATTTTTTACCGTTCGTACCACCTGTCATACCTGCCGCGGCAGCGGCCAGGTGATCACCCATCCGTGCAACGATTGCGCAGGTGCCGGTCAGGTTCAGGTTTGTAAAAAAGTGGCTGTGAAAATTCCAGCCGGCGTCGACTCCGGATCCAGACTCCGCTTGACCGGCGAAGGCGAAGCCGGTCTGCATGGCGGTCCTGCCGGAGATTTGTACGTATTTATCCAGGTCGACCCGCATGATTTTTTTGAGCGCAACAATACGGATGTGATCTGCAGAGTGCCCATCTCCTTCGTTCAGGCTGCTCTCGGTGACAAAATCAAAGTGCCCACCCTGACGGGAGACAAAATCATTGATATCAAAAAGGGTACCCAGCCCGGAGACCTGGCTCGTATAAACGGGGAAGGCATTCCGTCTCTCAGGAACGGAAACCGCGGTGACCAGATTGTACAGTGGTTCATCCGGACACCCACAAACCTGAGTAAGAAACAGCAAGAACTGCTGCGTGAATTCGCCAGTCTTGAATCCAACAAACTATCAACCAAGATAAAAAATATCCTCAAAGGCGAAATACTCGACGCCGTTTAACAGCTGCAAAGGTATGTATCGTTACAAGGATCTGCTCCCATGTTCGAATTGAAGGTTGTTACCCGCTTTGCCGCCGCGCACCAGCTGAAAATGGTTGCGGAAAAATGTGAAAACCTGCACGGACACAATTGGAAGATCGAAGTGTATCTGAAAGGTGAGAAGTTAAACCGGGCCGGAGTGTTGATGGATTTCGGAGAGATTAAAAAACATGTTGCCGAAATTATGACCAGACTGGACCACAAATTTCTCAATGAAGCCGGCCCATTTAATGATACATATCCGCCATCTTCAGAAAATATTGCCCATTTCATTGCCACCGAACTGCAGGCCGCACTCAAACAGCCGGCACTAAAGGTCAGCCGTGTGGCGGCCTGGGAATCGGATAACGCCTGCGCCACCTACATTCCCGCCTGAGATTGGTGCAAACGATCAGACAGATCTGATTGGCGCCGGAATTTGAGGTGAATGATTCGCTTTCACCGAAAATGCATTCGATAGCCGGATTCTATTTTTCCATTTTTTGGTACTGTGTCAGCAACTCATCCCGGGTGATGATTGCGGTTACATCCGGCACATGCTCGCGGATGTTTTCCAGGCCCCCTTCCTGCCGGTCCACCAAAATCACCGCTTTGACCACCACCAGTTTCTCCGAACGGGCCCTTTTGATGGCCTTGATCGTTGATCCCCCGGTTGTGGCCACATCGTCGATGACCACCACCCGCTGCGTCGGCTCGACGTCACCCTCAACCCATTTGATGATGCCGTGATCTTTCTGCGATTTGCGAATCGAAAATGCTTTGACCGGTTTTCCTTTCAATCCGGAGGCAAAAGCAGTGGCTACGGCAATCGGGTCCGCACCAAAGGTCAGACCACCAACTGCAGCGATATCCAGATCCCGGATGGCCTCAAACACCAGATGCCCGACCAGATACATTCCCCGCGGATTGAGGGTGGTGGGTTTGCAGTTGACATAATATTGGCTCACACGCCCGGAGACCAGTTTAAATATCGGCTCCTCACTGTATTGGAATGATTTTCGGCAAAGCAGTTGGATCAGTTCCTGTTTCATCGTTCGCTCATATCGTCGGGTTGGTTCGGATTCCCAAGCATAATAATTGTACAAGATATCAAGAAAATGTTGATTTTGGAGGCTCAATTGGATATAAAAGCCTCCACCGAAATGGAAGAAGCCGGTTTAATGGGATTCAGTGGAGGCTTTGAGCAAGGAAAACTGGGGCCAGCACTCCTTGAACTCGATGCATCATTATCAGCAATTTCTAAACAGGTCAATCCAAAACCTTCGGAGATGCATGTGCGAATACAAAAATATAATCCCAAGAGGAAAATCATTCGAGGCCGAACCCGGCTAATTCTTGCTCTTTTTATCCTGGGCTGCCTGCCGGCGCTGGCGCACAACGCAGCCGCCCAGCAGCAGGAGCCCTTAATGACCCTGCTGCAGTCCGTGGAGACCGCCCTGCGTGCCAACCTTGATTTGCAAAAATCCAGAAAAGAAATCGCCGCCGCCCAAGCCAATAAAAATGTGCAGCAAACCAGTTTTTTCCCCACCTTCAACGCCACCTACCAGGCTATCCGCAACGACAAGGATATTCAGATCGGCGGTGCCATCAGCGGTGTCAGCCAGCTGAGAGACGAATATAACTTGACTGTTGGATTCAAGCAGCCGATATTTCAGGGTTTTGCCCTGATTAACCAATACAATATTGCCGACCTCGGCCTGGATGTCTCCAAACTCAATCAAATCCTGACACGCCTGGAGGTCATATTTTTGACAAAGCAGGCCTACTTCAATGTACTCAAGGCGCAGAAACTGGTTGGGGTTGCCCGTGATTCGGTTAAGGTTCTCGAAGCCCAGGTGGAAGTGGCCCGTAATTTTTACGAGGTGGGAATGACGCCACTCAACGATCTGCTCCAGACCCAGGTGGAACTTGCCAATTCCAAGCAGGAGTTGATCGTGGCCCAGAATAATCTGAATGTTGCCGAATCCGAATTCAACATTATTTTGCGTCGCACTGTGAATGCGCCGGTGCGCCTAACCGACATTCAAATTTATGAACCGTTAAATAATGAACTCGCGTATTACCTGGCGTTGGCGGAGAGAGACCGTCTCGAAATAAAAGTATCCGATCTGCAAATTAAAATTTCGAAAAAAGAACTGGAACTTTCCAGGCGGAATTTTTATCCCACGGTCGCCCTCGAAGGATCGTATTTCAAGCGGGGGACCTCATGGTATTTGGGTGGCGAAGAGAATTTCTTCGATCCGGACGGCTGGTCGGTCACGGGCATAGCCACTTGGGATTTTTGGCAGTGGGGCAGGACCTCTTTCGGTGAAAAGGAAAAACGCAGCCGTCTTTCCCAGGCTCGCATCGGCAAGGAGCAAGTTCTTGATCGCATCCGGGTGGAGGTGGAACAATCCTTCCTGAAGGCCAGAGAGTCTGAAAAAAATATCGTAACCGTGGAAAAAGCCATCGAGCAGGCCAAAGAAAACATGCGTATCACCGAGGAGCGCTATAAAGAACAGGCCGCAACATCCACTGATATCCTGATCGCTCAAAATTTGTTGAACCGGACGCAAACGAACTTTTTTAATGCACTCTACGATTTTAAGATCGCCAAAGCCTTTTTACAGAAAGCTGTTGGTCTGGAAATTTTGGAATGAATGCGGATGAAGACAAAAACGCCATTGTCCGGCTGTTTCATGTTTACAGAAATTATGGGTCGAAAAATGCGTTGGTGGATATCACGTTGGATATATATAAAAATGAATTCCTTTTCATCAGTGGCCCCAGTGGCGCGGGAAAAACCACGGTTTTAAAACTCCTGTATCTCGCCGAGCCTGTGTCCGACGGTCAGATACTGGTCGACGGCATGAACCTTTCCCGAATTCCCCGCAAGAAGATCCCTTTTTTAAGGCGCATATTCGGCATCGTTTTCCAGGACTACAAACTGATTCCGACCAAAACAGTATACGAGAACGTTGCCCTGGTGCTTGAGGCCGCCGGCCAGAAACGTCGGCATATCCAGAAGAAGGTCAACAGTGTGCTCAGGACGGTCGGCATGGAACAGCGACTCAAAGCGTTTCCGCCGAGCCTTTCCGGAGGTGAACAGCAGCGGGTGGCGATTGCACGGGCGGTGGTCGGTGATCCAAAGATAATCCTGGCGGATGAACCAACCGGCAGTCTGGATGCCCAGGCCGCCGGTTTTATATTCGATCTGCTCAAAGGTTTCCATACGCGCGGTGCGACGGTGGTCATCGCCACCCATGACCGGGAATTAATCCGCAAAACCGGTGGTCGCGTGGTGCATCTCAATGCCGGCCGTCTGGTCGAATCCCATGAAATATAACTATGAGTCTTTACCTGAAAAGAGCGATACAGGATATTCGACACAACCGGTTTTTGAACGTGGTAACGATCATTACCATTGCACTGTCGATTCTCATCGTCAGTTCGTTTGCTCTTTTTTTTATCAATACCCAAGACCTGATGCGCGCCTGGAAAGAGGGGGTGCGCATCATGGTCTATCTGTTGCCCAGCACGCCGGAATCCGAAATACCGGCCCTGCAGAAGCGTATTGCCGGTATTTACGGCATCGATAAGGTCCGATTTATACCCAAGGCGGATGCGCTCAAGCAGCTAAAAGCCCAGATGAAGCGTCATTCCTCGCTGCTGGAAGATCTTAAGGAAAATCCTCTGCCGGATGCCTTTGAAGTGCGTCTAGTGGCTACTTCGCGGAACTGGCAAAGGGTTGAAAAACTGGCCCTTGAGATTGAAAATCTGCCCCAGATCGAAGAGGTGGAATACGGTCAAAGATGGTTGGGAAGATTCACCAACATTGTCAATCTGTTCACTTTGGCCGGTTACGCCTTGGGGGCTCTTTTTTTTATGGCGGCTGTTTTTTTTGTAGCCAACACGATTCGGCTGGTACTTTATTCGCGCCGCGACGAGGTTGAAATTATGCGCCTGGTGGGGGCTGAAGACCGATTCATCAAAACCCCTTTTTACATCGAAGGGATCATTCAGGGTGCCGTGGGTGGCATTATCGGTCTGGGCGCTTTATTCATCGTTTTTACGATCATCTCCTCCAACGTGAGTCAGGATATCACCACCGGAATGTTCCAGATCCGCTTTCTGCCTCCCCTGGTTCTGGTTGCCATCGTCATCAGCAGCATGATCGTCGGTTGGCTGGGTTGTTTCGTTTCACTCAAGCAATTTCTAAAGTCATGAATTATTGTAAATATTTATTCCTTCACACCGCCTGAGCCGGTGTATGCAAAAAAGAAAGGAGCGTTAACATGCCGATCAGATTCGGTTTTAAAACTATCGGACTGCTGCTGATTGCACCTGCAGTGATCGTGCTTACGTTTCTTTTTTACGCCCACTGCGATGTTTATGCGAAAGAAATCGGCATCATTACTGCCGAAAACCTCAATTTGCGGCCGCAGCCGGGCACTCACGCACCTCCGATCACTGTTATGAAAAAGGGTACAGAGGTGGAAATTTTGGATCGCCAAAATGGGTGGCTGCGGGTTCGTTATTTAGATCAGATCGGCTTTATTCCGCAGCGTAAAAATTTTGTTCATATTTTTTCCGTGGATACCTCCAAAACAGATCGTAGCCGACCGGGTAAATCCGAGCGGAAAATTCAGAATTACAAACAAAAGGCTGAAAAACTTGAACGCCAAATCGAAGAGGCCGAAGAGCAAGTGCGGGATTTCACCGGCAAGGAAGTAACTATCCTGACCCATTTAAATGATATCGATTACGCCATCGACAGGGCCGGCCGTCGCATTTCAACCAACAAGACCGGTCTTTATGCGCTGGAAAAGAAAATCGCATCGACCCGCGAAGCCTATAAAAAACTTGCTAAACAGCTTGATGCGAGTGAAGCATATGCTTCCAAGCGTCTGGTTGCGCTTTATAAAATCAATCAGATGGGTACGATTCAGTTTCTGGCATCCGCCGGCTCCGTCTATGAAATGCTGCATCGCAAAAAGTATCTTGAACAGGTTCTGATCCAAGATGAAAGCACCCTGGAAAAACTTATGAAGGACAGGGCCCAGCTCAAGAAAATTTTGGATCGTTTGAATGAACAGCAGGTAAAAAAGCGCAGCATTGAAACGTCGATTAAAAAAGAAATCCGGGCGCTTTCCCAAAAAAAGGCGAATCGCTCGAAGGTTCTTGCTCAAATAAGGTCACAGAAGTCTCTGCAACTTGCAGCCCTTGATTCTTTGAAAAATTCTGCAGCGGCGCTGGAAAAGACGCTAGATACGCTGGCCGAGGATTCGGACACCCAGTATCAGAATCTATCGATTCATTCATTTGGCGAGCTTAAAGGGTTGCTAAAAATGCCCGTTGAAGGTAAGATAGTTTCTTTATTCGGTCCACACAAAGATACCCGGTTCAACATAACCGTTTTTCGCAGCGGTATCGATATCAAAGCCAAAAAAGGCGCCGCCATACTGGCTGTTTACGCCGGAAAAGTTCTATATGCCGACTGGTTCAAAGGCTACGGCAACATGATTATCATCGATCACGGGGAAAGCTATTACACAGTTTACGCCCACTTGCATGAGCTTTATAAGAAAAAAGGCGACCGTGTAAATACCGGCGAAGATATCGCCACCGTCGGTGATGGAGGATCTGTGATCGGGCCGGTGCTTCATTTTGAGGTGCGCCATCACGGCAAACCGCTGGATCCTTTAAAATGGATCGTAAAAGGTTAAAAAAGGAGTATATATACATGACAGGAAAGAAAAACCGGCACATCAAGCTGTGGCTGGCGGTGGTTATATCGGTATTTTTCTGGACAATCGGTACAGGATTTAACCGGCAACTGGCAGCCGACAGTGAAGAGACTTTCAAGGGCCTCAAATTATTCTCCGAAGTTATCGAGCTGGTCCAAAAAAATTACGTCGATGAAGTGGAATCCGAAGAGCTCATCGAAAAAACGATCCAAGGCATGGTGCGCAGTCTCGACCCTCATTCGGCATTGCTCCCGCCAGAAGCGTTTGAAGATTTGAGCATTGACACTAAAGGGAAATTCACGGGTATCGGTATCCATATTACGATGCGCGATGGCTTTGTCACGGTTATATCTCCCATTGAGGGGACACCGGCCTACAAAGCCGGCATCAAAGCCCTGGATAAAATAATCAAGGTGGATGACCAGCCGATCAGCGAATTGCGGGAAGCGGTCAACATGATGCGCGGACCCAAAGGCTCTAAGGTAAAGGTGACCATCGTCCGCGAGGGTGAGTCCGCGCCACTGGAGTATAACCTTGTCCGTGACGTTATCCCCATTGAAAGCGTCAGGGCAAGCCTGATCAAGCCCGGTTACGGCTATATACGGATCACAAATTTCAACAGCGGCACGACCGAAGACGTCAAAAAAGCGCTGCAGAAACTCGAATCCGACAGCCCTGCGCTAAAAGGGCTCGTTCTGGATTTCCGCGACAACGGCGGGGGATTGCTGGATCAGGCCATCCGGGTCTCGGATCTGTTTCTGGAAGAAGGCCTTATTCTGACAATTAAGGGGCGACTGAAAAGAAACACCAAAGAATTCAGCGCCCATCCCAATAGCGTCGCCCGCAACTATCCGATCGTGGCTTTGATAAACGGCGGCAGTGCCAGCGCTTCAGAAATCGTGGTAGGCGCCCTGCAGGATCACAAACGGGCACTCGTGCTCGGTACGACTTCGTTCGGGAAAGGTTCGGTTCAGACCGTCGAAACGCTGCGTGACGGCTACGGTCTCAAATTAACCATCGCACGGTATTTCACTCCCAAAGGTCGCTCGATCCAGGCCAAAGGTATTGAGCCGGATATCCTCGTAACGAAAAGATTCGCCGACAAAGAAGATCCGGCAAGCAGCGATGACGGCCGGCTGAAAGAAAAAGATCTGAAAAATCATCTAGAAGCTTTACCGCCAGGTAGCAAAAGGAATGATATAAATAGCGAAGGAAAACAGGATAAGAGAAAATCGCCGACACAAAAGGAGCTCGAACTGCAGCACGGACCGCTGACACCTGATAAACTACAATCCGACTACCAGGTCATGCGGGCGCTGGAAATACTGATCAGCTATGACGTTTTTAAAAACCTGAAAGGATAAAAGCACCTTTGGACTTTGCATAAACGTGACCTTCAATGGCAAGTAATATACTGCTCACCGAATCTTTATATTGGTGCGAAGAAAAACAAAAAAACGAAGAAGAAAAAGTAAAAGAAAATCACGCAACCGCAAGCTTTTTGCCATTTCTGTTTTAAAAGTCCTGATCGGCTTTGCCGTTTTGTTGTCGCTGGTTGTGGCCGCCGGATTTTTTACGCATCGGTACATGCTGCGCAAAGAACCGATCCAATCATCTCCGGTAGCCAAACCCAAAGGCACGGTTGACGATACCCTGGCTAAAATCCCGCCGTATGAAAGCTTCCCCGGAAAGAAGCCGTCGCACCGGCTGCCGCCGCCACAGCCCAAACCGCCGTCTGTCCTGAGACGGCCGAAGGTGGCCATTATTGTCGATGATCTGGGCTACGATAAACGGATGGCCAAAAAATTTCTGGAAATGGACGCGGCATTCACTTTTTCAGTCCTCCCGCATACGACATATACGAAATCAATCGCGCGCGAAGCCTTAAAAAAAGGGCGGGAGATTATGCTGCATCTGCCTATGGAACCCCTCGAATTTCCTCAAAATGATCCCGGGCCGGGAGCGCTGCTGTCGGCCATGGGACCGGATGAACTCATCAGACAATTAAAAAAAAATTTGGCGGCCGTTCCGGGTGTCAAAGGTGTCAACAACCACATGGGATCGAAAATGACCGCCGACTCGGCGCAGATGTACCAGATCTTCTCCACCCTAAAAAAGCAAGGCCTGTTTTTTATAGACAGCCGATCCACGCCCAAAACCCTTGGCAAGCCCTCGGCGCGTCTGTTCAAAGTCCCTTTTGCCGAGAGAGACGTTTTTATCGATCACGAGTACAAACCAAAATTCATTCGTAAACAAATCAAACTACTCATCCAAATCGCCCGAAAAAACGGTAAGGCGGTCGGAATATTGCATCCGTCAAAAACCACCTATAAAATCCTACGGGAAATGCTCCCCGGGCTGAAGCAACGGGTGCAGGTGGTGCCGGCGTCCGAGGTGGTGGAAATAATCGGCTGATGACTATCAAAAAGACGCTGGATGTAATCGCAAAGATTCGTTTGACGGACTATTTAAGATATAAATTGGTGCGGTAAAGGAATAAAATGGCGGACGACATCAACTGGAAAAAAACGCACTGCGGCCGGATGGACCATGGCGGCTGCGCCCTGCTGGTGGGTGTAAAAGACAACCAAATCGTGGATATAAAAGGCGATCCCGACGGCTACCTTAACCGAGGCTATATTTGCCCCAAGGGACGCGCTTCAGCCGACCGGTTGAATCATCCCCAGCGCCTGCGGCACCCGCTAAAAAGGCGCGGAGAACGGGGCGCCGGAAAGTGGGATCCGATTTCCTGGCCCCAGGCCTTAACCATTATCCGCGATAACTTTAATCGGATAAAAGAACAGGAAGGCGCCCGGGCGGTGGCATTTTGCCAGGGGATGCCCAAAGGCCTGGAGCACTTTGTCCTGATTCGACTGGCCAACATATTCGGATCTCCGAATGTGGTTGCCGTCCAGGATGTCTGCCACGCTCCCCGTGAAATCAGCGGATTTCACACCTGTGGATTTTATCCGGTGGCTGATTATCACTATCCCAGCCAGGTGGTGATGCTCTGGGGCAGCAACATCACCGCGACAAATGAAGAAGGTCAGATATGCAGCCGGCTGCTCGATCAGGTCCGGCAGGGCACCGAATTGATTGTCATCGACCCGCGCAAGACCGCCCTGGCCGCCCGTGCCAGGTACTGGCTACAGTTAAAACCGGGCACCGACATAGCCCTTGCGCTGGCTTTTTTAAATTTTACCATTGAAGAAAAACTCTACGACCGCCAGTTTGTGGAACACTGGACCTATGGATTCGACACGCTGGCCGAACACGTGAGAGAGTATACGCCGGAGCACGCAGCCCATATCACCTGGGTGCCGGCTGACCTGATCCGATCAGCTGCCAGAGCATATGCCTCCGCCAGTCCGGCCGCCATCGGATGGGGAAACGCCATCGAGCACAACCGGCAGGCCTTTGACACCGCCCGGGCCCTGGTGTGCCTGATGGCTGTCTGCGGAAATCTTGACGTACCGGGCGGCAATATTCAGGCCAACGAACCGGATATACTGAGTTTGGGCCGTTTTGTCAGAGCCGATCTGATCCCGAATAAGAAAACGGAGATGATCCATGCCCGGCAGGGAACGATTCGCGGTTTGATGACGGTCCCGCCTGCCTTTTTCAAAAAAGCCATTTTGGATGAAATCCCGTATCCGGTTCGCGGCGCTTATATGCAGTGCACCAACCCGTTGCTGGGCTATGCCGACAGCCGCCGAACCTATGAAGCGCTCAAAAAGCTGGCGTTTTTGACCGTCACCGATATTCACATGACACCCACCGCGTCCATGGCGGATGTCGTGCTGCCGGCGGCAACGCACTTTGAATTCGACGACATCGGACACTATGGGCTGGGACACGGCCATATCCTGGCCCGACCCAGGGTGGTGGATCCACCGCCGGGCTGCTGGCCCGATATCAAGATATTGAATGAACTGGGCAAAGCCTTGACTGGTGAAGATCACTGGTATGCGGATCATAGCGACCTGCTGGAAGCGGTTCTGGAGCCTTCCGGCATCCGTTACCATGCGTTCTCCGAGCAGGGCTATCTGAAAGGTGACGAAAAATTTAGCAAATACGAAACCGAAGGTTTCCGCACCCCCACCGGCAAGGTTGAACTCTTGCTGAGCCGGGCGGAAAAGTTGAAGGTGTCGGCATTGCCGTGGTTTATCGCGGCACCGCTGGATGATCATGAATACCCACTGATGCTTACCTGTGCCAAAGACAGCCACTATCTGCACTCTTCTTATCGTTGGCTAGAAAAACTGCGCGCGCGCAGCGCCGAGCCAATCGTGGTAATCCATCCGCAAACCGCCGCCGAACACTCGATCCGTGACGGCAATGCAGTGTATATTGAAACTCGCAACGGATGCATCACCCAGTTTGCCCGTCTTTCGACCGCCGTCTTGCCTCAGGTGGTTTATGCTGCTTACGGCTGGTGGTTTCCGGAAGACCAAATTTCGCTGCAATTCGATTGGCATACCGCCAATTACAATATGCTCACGACCACTGAAAACCTGGGCAAGGAATTCGGCACACCCAATCTGAAAGGCATTCCCTGCCGTATAAGGCGAAAATAACATCTATCGGATACACCGTGGCTTTGTTTTTCCAATTCGTTTATTGTAAATTATAGTATCGGATAAAGAATTTTGGCCTTGAGAGCCAAATTTTGAATTGCCCCGAATAGGGACATTGCAGCTGCCAGACTTCAAAGTGACTAAAGTGCCTAAAGTTGTGGTCTCGCTGCGCTCCATCGTTTATAAAAAATGGTCGCGCCCTTTAAGGTGCACCTTAACTTTAGGCATTTTAGGCACTTTAGCGCACTATCTTTTAAACGGCAGAGCCTATTGGCTTTGACCAGGTCTTAAAGACCATGTCTTAATTTTAAAATAGAACTGGAAAACAGACAGGAGAACATAATCCAGATGGCACTATCATTCATGGAAGGCAACGAGGCTGTCGCCCGGGGGGCGATGGCGGCCGGCTGTCGCTTTTTTGCCGGATATCCCATCACGCCGGCCACAACCATATTGAACACCATGCTCCAACTGCTGCCGCCGACCGGCGGCATATGCCTGCAGGGCGAAGACGAAATTGCTTCGATCGGTTTTTGTCTGGGGGCCTCGATGGCCGGTATGAAAGCCATGACGGCCACCTCCGGGCCCGGCATCAGTCTCTATAGCGAACAGATTTCGTTTGCCGTCGGAAGTGAAATCCCGATTGTCATCGTCGATGTGCAGCGTCTGGGACCTTCCACCGGTTCGGCCACCCGGGGCGCAGACGGGGATATCAATTTTTTGCGCTGGGGCAACAGCGGCGGCCTGCCGGTCATCGTGCTGGCTCCTGTCAGTGTCAAAGACTGTTTCTATCTGACGCTGCAGGCATTTAACCTGGCGGAAGAATACAGATGTCCGGTATTTATTGCCTCCAACAAGGAAATCGGGATGACCCGTGAAAGCGTGGATCTGGAGGCTGTTGAAAGACCGGAAGTCATCGAACGCCGTGTGTCTTCGCCGGACAGACCATTTTGGCCGTTTCAGGTTTCAAACGGCCAAAGTGTTCCGTATTTTCTGCCGATCGGTGACGGTGTTTTGGTGCGCCAGACCTCGTCCACCCACGGTGCCGACGGCTACATCACCACCGATGCGGATGAAATTGCCGCCAACCAACAGCGCTTGTTGCACAAACTGCAGGGTGCCGTGGATCGATTCAGTTTCTATGAAGAACAAGTGGATAACTCGGACACATTGATGGTGACTTTTGGTGTGACCGCCCGGGCAGCCATGGATGCGGCCGAATTGTGCCGGCACAAAGGGCATTCGGTATCCTTGCTGATCCTGAAAACCCTCTGGCCGGTGCCGGAAGGATTGATTCGCAAAAAAGCCCAGGCTGCCAATCGGGTGGTCGTGATTGAGATGAATCTGGGCCAATACGTGGGAGAGATCCGCCGCTTATTGCCGAACAAGCAGGTCGATTTTTACGGGCAAATGGACGGCCGCTTGATCACGCCAAAGCAGATAGAGGAGGTGATCGTCAATGGATAGCCTGTTGAACAAGAAGCGACCGCCGGTTTTTTGTCCGGGATGCTCGCATGACAGAATCACGCATGCACTGGACAAGGCTTTTCAAAACCTGGATTTGCCCAGAAATCAAATCGCCATCGTCAGTGACATCGGATGCTCCGGTCTTTTTGATACTTTTTTTCATACCCATGCCATGCACGGTTTGCATGGTCGAGCCCTGACCTATGCGGCCGGAATAAAACTGGCAAAACCGGCGCTCAATGTCGTAGTCACCATGGGTGACGGAGGACAGGGTATCGGTGGTGCCCATCTTCTGGCTGCCTGCCGTCGCAACCTCGATCTGACCCTGCTGGTCCTGAACAATTTTAATTTCGGCATGACCGGGGGTCAGTTTTCAGCCACAACTCCGCCGAACGCGCATGTGGGATCCGGTTTCTTGAACCGTTTGGAGCAGCCGCTGGATATCTGCCGGGTGGCCCGGTCCGCCGGTGCGGCCTATGTGAGGCGCTGCAGCGGTTACCAGAAAGACCTTGCCGGCGAAATCGCCCGGGCTATAGATTTTGAAGGGTTCTCTTTGGTTGATATATGGGGGATCTGCCCGGGTCGCTACACCCGCCGCAACAAAATAACACCAAAAATGATTGAAGAGACTTTGAAAAGCCTGCCACCGGCAAATGGACCCGTGGCCGCCAACGCACGTGACGAGTATGGCACCCACTACCGCAAAACAGCTTCGGGCCTCACTCCGTCACCTGCACCCGTTCAAATTAAAAAACAGTTCGCCCCGCCCCAGGCTGGAAGGCAGGGCATCATCATTCTGGGAAATGCCGGTCAACGCATCATCACCGCCGGTGAAATCCTGTGTCTGGCTGGCATGACCGCCGGGCTGCAGGCTACCCAGAAAAACGAATATAATATTACCGTCCTGAGGGGACCTTCCATTAGCGAGCTAATTTTATCTGAGGAAGATATCGGTTGCACCGGCATCGACAAACCGGCAATCATCATCGCTCTGAGCCGGGAAGGCGTGGATCGTCGCCGATCTCTTTTTGACAATCTGGACCAGCAGACGTTGATCCTTCAGGTTGCCGGGGTGAAGCTACCGTCTTGTGGAGCCACCATCCAATCGATCGACCTCAAGTCGCAAAGCGTCAAATCCCGGGATTGGGCCCTGGTATCACTGGCAGTGCTGGCCAAACAAAACAAAATTATTAGCATGCCGATGCTGAAGTCTGCGCTAAAACACCGGTTCAAAAAGGATGTGTTAACCAAAGCCTTGTCGCTCATAGAGCGCATTGCGGTCTCATGAGAAGCCATCACCTGTACTAATTGATCCTGCCTGCAGCCACAAATTGAGCATGCAAATTTTCAAGTTAAAAGTTGACAATAATAGACAGGTGTGATCATTAAATTTTCACGAATGTGGCCTTTTATTAACCAAACAAAGGAGGGGAATATGAAGCAGTTCAAATGGGTCTCGCTCTGGCCGGCCTTAATTGCAATAGCGTTTGTTCTGGCAATGACCGGCTGTGCCGGTAAAGGTTATACACCCGAGAATGCCCCCGGTGAATTTTTGTGTGCGGTGGACAACAACGTCGATATAGATGTTGCCGGAGAAGCCGAACTGGCCGATTTTTCCTGCTCTTATAAAGAGTGGGCAGGCGCCGTAACCCTGCACTTCAAAGTGGCAGTTAAAAACCTGAGCGACAAGCCCCAGCGGTTTAAAGTGAATATTTTCCTGGATAACGGCAAGGCGGTCGGCGGTCTGATTCCCAGAAAAACTGCCAAAGGCCTGGTTGAGCCCGGCGCGACCGCATCATTTGTTTATCCGGTCCAAGGGGTCACCCAACAACCCAAAGAAGTCATCCTGAAAATCCGGACCATCGACTAGCAGGGCCTAAAACGTTTAAGGGAGGTTATACATATGAAAAAAGCAAGCGTTATCCTGACTCTCTGCATCATCCTGGCCATCGCAGGGCCGGTGGCTGCGAAAATTCAGTTCGTCAGTATCGGAACCGGCGGAACCGGCGGTATTTATTATCCCTACGGCGGCGGTGTGGCTGAAATCTGGTCCAAGTACGTCAAAGACGTAAAGGCCGTGGCCGAGGTGACCGGCGCCAGCGTGGAAAACGTAAAACTGGCCCACAAAGGCGAAACTGTCATTGGCGAGGTCATGGGAGACGTGGCGGTTGCAGGTCTCAAGGGCCTTTCCAAGTTTAAAGGTAAAAAACACAACATTCTCTCCATGGCCATCATGTACCCCAACCTGCTTCAGATCGTGACCCTGAAAAAGAGCGGCATCACCAACATCGAGCAGGTCAAGGGCCTGAGTATCAGCTCCGGCAGCCCGGGCAGCGGCACCAACTTTATGGCGGAAACCGTGTTCAAGGCGCTGGGAATACCCTTGGACTCCTACAAAGACAGCCGCCTGTCTTTTACGGAAAGCGCCAACGCACTGCGGGATGGGACCATTGACGTCGGTGTCTGGTCGGTGGGCCCCGGAACCAGCTCTATTCTGGATCTGGCGACGACCCATGACATTCACATTCTTTCCTTCACCCCGGAGCAAACCGAAAAGATCCTGACTTACAACAAGACCTATTCGGCGGTGGAGCTCGCCGGCGGTGTCTATCGCGGTGTGGACCAGGCCGTTCCGACCATCGGTGTCTGGAACGTGATGATCTGTCAGGCTTCGCTGAAAACGGATCTGGTCTACAGTCTGGTCAAGGCCTTGTATGATCACAATGACTATCTGCTGAAGATTCACCCTTCGGCTTCCTACACCACGCCCGAAAACGCCGTGAAATACTCGCCGATTCCCCTGCATCCGGGTACAATCAAGTACCTGCAGGAAAAAGGCGTCGATGTGCCGGCGAAGCTGATGCCCTAGGACACACCTGTTGACCAAGCCGGTCCGGATATTCGTCTCAATCGCGGCCGGTTTGGTCTTTTTATTTGCGGTGGTTGCCGGAATCCTCACCAGTGGTCTGGAACTGCGCGTGATACCCGTCAGGGGGACAGAGCCGTTGCTGGTGCTGCCTTTGATGCCCGGCGAACGCTTTACCATTCATTACTATCATTCGGTGGAAAATGCCCCGATCTGGGAAGAACACAGCCTAGATGCCCAGGGGCGCATTTACATCGAAGAAGAACGCTATTTAAAATTCGGGGCCGGCATGGGCCGCATGCCCGGCGTGGGCCGCATGGTGCGCCGGGGACCGTATGAGGTTATCGAAAACATGCACATGCCGACCGGTAATTTCATCCTGCGGATCGGGAGCACTGGAGTGGATCACACCGTGATCTGGCGCGGTGTCGGCACCAATCTGTCTGCGGTGGCACCGCATACTGCGGTGCAATTTTCGGCGCGCCCGGTCAGCCGGCTTTACCGATTCTGGCGCCGCCTGTTTCCGCATCGTGCAACGCCTGGACAGTAATTGTAAAACAAAGCCAACCGATCAGAAGCCAATGACCTCCGCAAATAACGCACAAAACACGGACGCCAACCAATTGCTGGTAAATGTGACCGCCAAGGTCGTAATGGTAGTGGCCGTCAGTTTGAGCATTTACCAACTTTATACGGCCGGCATCACGGCTTTGACCGCCCTGGTGCAGCGTTCGATCCACCTGGGCGCAATTTTGAGTTTAACCTTTCTGCTCAAACCGCCGTTCAAGGAAGCGCGCAAGGACAGGTTGAACGTCTGGGTCATTACGGACTGGTTTCTGGTTGCAGCGTCGGTCTATTGCGTTTACTACATTTGCAGTAATCTGACCGACATTTTCGAACGCCAGGGTGACTGGCTTACCAGTGATCTAGTGGTGAGCATCATCGGTACTCTTCTGGTCCTGGAAGCCTGCCGGCGGGTCATCGGCGTGATAATGACCGGCATCTGTGTGACCGGTATCCTCTATGCATACTTTGGCCCTTACATGCCGGAGTTGATCATTCACAAGGGCTACAGCATCGAGCGCATTACCACGACCCTGTGGCTGACTACCGAAGGCATTTTCGGCTTGCCGATCGGGGTGGCCGCAACCTTTGTCTTTGTTTTCGTGTTGTTCGGCGCTTTTTTGGAAACTACCGGCGGTGGGAATTTTTTTATCGATCTGGCCTATGCCCTCACCGGCCGCTTCTCGGGCGGCCCGGCTAAAACTTCGGTGGTGGCTTCCGGGTTCATGGGCTCGGTTTCGGGCTCGGCCGTGGGCAACGTCGTGGCCACGGGCTCTTTTACCATTCCCATGATGAAAAAAGTCGGCTACCGGCCCCATGTTGCCGGGGCGATCGAGGCGGCAGCATCCACCGGCGGTCAGCTGATGCCGCCCATCATGGGCGCCGGGGCGTTTTTAATGGCCGAGTTTACCAACACCAGCTATCTGACCATCATCAAAGTGGCCCTGGTACCGGCCATTATGTACTATATAACGGTCCTTTTCTTCGTGCATTACGAGGCCAAAAAATTTGGTCTGGAGGGCCAGCCCAAGGAGAGCCTGCCCCGGGTATGGAATGTCATTAAAGAAGGACTGCACTTTATTATCCCGGTCGCCATTCTGATATACGTGCTGGTGGCCAACTACTCACCCATGATGGCCGGTTTCGTGGCCGTGATGAGCACCGCGGCCGCCAGCCTGGTCGCCAACACCGTGCGCTGGGCGGTGAGCACCACGCGTCTGCCGGCAGATGATCCCCGCCGCGAAAGCCTGGCCGGTTTCAGCCTCAGAGAGTTTAAATTGATCGTCAACGCCCTTGAAAAAGGTGCGACCAACGCCATTATGGTTTCGGTGGCCTGCGCTGCAGCGGGCATTATCGTGGGTATGGTTACGTTAACCGGTATGGGGCTTAAATTCTCCAGTTTGGTTCTGGACCTGAGCTTCGGCATCAAGGCCTTGGCCATTCTCTTGATCGGCGGTGCCTCACTGGTGCTCGGTATGGGACTTCCGGTCACGGCCAGTTATATCGTCCTGGCCACTCTGGCCGGCCCCGCACTGCTGGATATGGGCGTCCCCTTGCTGGTGTCGCATATAATTGTCTTCTGGTATTCCCAGGACGCCAATGTGACGCCGCCGGTGAGCCTGGCCAGTTTTGCCGGTGCCGGTGTGGCGGGCGCCAATCCCATGCAAACCGCCTTTACGTCCTGGAAGCTGGCCAAAGGGCTGTACATCATTCCCCTGGTTATGGCCTACCGTCCGCTGCTGGGTATGGGCGAAACCTACGATTTGTTCAACTGGAACGTCGGTTTGACCATGATTACCACCACCCTGGGCTTGGTGGCTTTTGCTTCCGGACTGGAGCGCTATTTCTTACGCCGGGCCACCTGGATGGAGACCATCCTGTTCTGGCTGGCGGCCGCCGGTTTGTTCTGGCCGTCATACTGGGCCGACCTGGCCGGACTGGCTGCCCTGGTGGCGGTGGTTTTGCTGCAGAAGTTTTACACGCCTAAAAATGCGTCTACCCCGGTGGCAGAGGCAAAAACGCCTGTCGCAGGTGCATGATTATTCCCGGAATTTGAGGGCGATACTTAGCGGTCTTTGCCACGGCCGGTGTCCGTTGTAAAAATATAAATGAACGCCACCAGCAGCAGGCAGGCGGCGCAA
>Ga0126332_10000177_pt1 | contig 25938 bp, 23 predicted proteins | sample InaspJWI42metaG_FD_94482 | JGI IMG/M metagenome (GOLD analysis project Ga0126332, IMG submission 94482) | Marine gutless worms symbiont microbial communities from Oahu, Hawaii - Inanidrilus sp. 2 OAHU.JWI-42 metaG | ecosystem: Host-associated > Annelida > Digestive system > Unclassified...
AAAGAGAGACTTGTTGTGTACAGTTTGTCACGGGCAAACCTTGTTCGTAATTCAATTTAAGCAACTGAATTTTATCGAACTATTACGGGTTTGCCCTTTTTATTGGTGAAATATTCAGGTTAGGTGTTCTTAACCCTGTTATGTATATAGGTCAAGTTTTTAAAAATACCAGTAATTTTTTGATAAACGGTAGAAAAAACAGTATATATGGGCGCCTTATTTGATCTCTTTTGTTATTTATAATCAATAAGTCATTGAATTATATAAATATATTGCTTGATACGCAAAAAACAACTTTTTTTTTTTAAAAATTTTCGAAATTTGCCTAATTTCGCCTCAACCGCCGGATCAGACTCGAGGTATCCCAGCGGCCTCCGCCCATTTGCTGGACCTCGCCATAAAAACCGTTAACGATACGGGTAATCGGCAACTCGGAACCGTTTGATTCGGCTTCCTCGAGGCAAATTGCGAGATCCTTGCGCATCCAGTCGACCGCAAAACCAAAATTAAACTCGTCGTCGAGCATGGTTCGGCCGCGATTTTCCATTTGCCAGGAACCGGCAGCTCCCTTGGAAATAACTTCAACCACCTTGTGACCATCGAGACCCGCGCGCTGCGCAAAGTCCAGACCTTCCGACAAACCCTGAACCAGTCCGGCAATACAAATTTGATTAACCATCTTGGTCAACTGCCCGGCGCCGACGGCGCCGAGTAATTCAGCCGCGCGCGCATAACTCATGATGACCGGTCGCGCCGCCTCGAAGGCCGACGCCTCACCACCGATCATGACCGTCAGAACGCCATTCTCGGCGCCAGCCTGCCCGCCCGAAACCGGCGCATCAAGAAACGGAACCTGCGACTGCGCGGCAATTTCACGCGCGACATTAGCCGATGCGGTGGTGTGATCGATCAAGATCGAGCCCGCTTTGCAACCGGCGAGCGCACCATCGTCGCCAAATACTACCGAGCGCAAATCATCGTCGTTACCGACGCACATGAAAACGAAGTCGGCGTCTTGCGCAGCCTCGCGCGGCGTAAGCGCAAACTCACCCCCATGCTGCCGGCACCACTTTTCCGCTTTCTCGGTGGTGCGATTGTATACCCGGGTTTGATACCCGGCCGCAGCGAGATGTCCGGCCATTGGATAACCCATGACCCCGAGCCCGATAAAGGCGACTATTTTTTTGCTCATTATTACTCCAGAAATTGGTTGCCTTGGCGATTTTACACCACCACCGGTCGCTGCGCTTTAGTTCGATGAATCAGGCGGGCTGCAAATTGGCCATGCTCGCAATCAACCACTTACTGCCGGCGTCTTCAAAATTAACCTGCACTCGGGATTGTGGGCCCTGCCCTTCGAGATTCAGCACTACGCCATCGCCGAAGCGCGCGTGATTGACCCGCTGCCCGACGAACAGCCCGGTGTCGGTCTCCGCGCGCGCGCGCTGCATACTCAGCGGCGCCGCCGCGACCGTGCGCGTGAATTTAGCCTTGGGTCGAACTTCCTGAATCAAGTCATCGGGGATTTCGCGCACGAAGCGCGACAACATATTGTAACTCTCGCCGCCAAACAGGCGGCGTACCTCGGCGCTGGTAACCACCAGTTGCTCGCGCGCGCGCGTAATACCGACATAGCAGAGGCGGCGCTCTTCTTCCATTCTGCCCGGCTCTTCGCTGGAGCGCTGATGCGGAAACAGACCCTCTTCCATACCGACCAGGAACACCAGCGGGAATTCGAGCCCCTTGACCGAATGCATCGTCATCAACTGGACACAATCCTTCCAGGCATCGGACTGGGCTTCGCCGGCTTCCAGCGCGGCGTGCGCGAGGAAAGCATCGAGCGTCGACATATTCTCCTCGATCACTTCGTCAGGTTCGTAGTTCTCACCGGCAACAACCAATTCCTGCAGGTTTTCAATTCGCGCCTGCCCTTTTTCGGTTCGGTCTTTATTAAAGTGGGCCTCCAGCCCACTTATTTCTATACAGTACTTGATTTGCTCGCCGAGCGGCAATTCCGCCAGCTCGGCGGTCATGCGGCGCACCAGATCGATAAAGGCCTGCAGTGCGCCGCGCGCCCGCGCGCTCAAGCGGTCGGATGCCACTAGCTCGAGCGACGCTGTCCACAGCGTCGCCGATTGCGCGCGCGCGTGCTGCCGAATTTCATCGATCGTCTTTTGTCCGATACCGCGAGGCGGATTATTGACGGTGCGCTCGAAGGCGTTATCCGCGGTCGGGCTCGTAATCATGCGCAGGTAGGCGAGCGTATCCTTGACTTCGGCCCGCTCGTAGAAACGAAATCCGCCGTACACGCGATACGGCATCCCTCGATTCATTAACGCATCTTCAAACTGCCGCGATTGCGCGTTGGAACGATACAACACGGCGACTTCGTTGCGGCTACGCCCCTCGGCAACCCAGTTTTCGATGCGGTCGACCACGAAACGCGCCTCGTCCTTTTCATTGTAGGCCGAATAAAACATGATCGCTTCGCCGGCGTCGCTCTGAGTCCACAGCTCCTTGCCCAGGCGCGAATGGTTGTTATCGATCAAGGCATTGGCGGCTTTTAGTATGGTGCCGGTCGACCGATAATTTTGTTCCAGCCGTATCACCTGAGTATTGCTGAAATCCCGTTCGAAATGGTGGATATTCTCGATGCGCGCGCCGCGCCAACCGTAAATCGACTGATCGTCATCGCCCACCACGAATACCGGGGTTTCATCGCCCGCCATGAGCCGCAGCCAGGCGTATTGAATGGCGTTGGTATCCTGGAACTCGTCGACCAGTATGTGCTGAAAGCGGCGCTGGTAGTGCTCGCGGATTGTGTCGTTATCGCGGATCAATTCGAGTACGCGCAGCAGCAACTCGGCAAAATCGACCACGCCAGCGCGCTGGCACTGGTCCTGATACACACGATAAATCTCCAGCATTTGCTGCTGGATCGGATCCTGGCCGGGATCGATATGCGCCGGGCGCAGACCCTCGTCTTTATTATGGTTGATGAACCATTGCGCCTGTTTTGGCGGCCAGCGCGCCTCATCCAGATCGAGCTGCCGCACCACGCGCTTGATCATGCGCAACTGATCGTCGCTGTCGAGGATTTGAAATCCCTGCGGCAGCCCCGCGGCCTCGTAATGCAGCCGCAGCATGCGATGCGCGAGTCCGTGAAAATTGCCGACCCACATCGCCGCCGCCGAAATTCCAAGCAGGGTTTCCACCCGTGCGCGCATTTCACTGGCGGCCTTGTTGGTAAAGGTGACCGCTAGCACGCTAAAGGGCGACAAACCGTTGACTTCGCAGGCCCAGGCAATTCGGTGGGTCAGCACCCGGGTCTTACCGCTGCCGGCGCCGGCAAGCACCAGGATTGGATTCGGTTCGGCGCTGACCGCTTCGCGCTGGCGGTCGTTGAGAGAGTCGATTAAGTGGGATACGTCCATCGTTGGCAGCTGGCAAACTCGAGCGCGCATTGTATCAATTCGCAAATCCCGCGTAAGCAGTTAGCGAAAAAATAGGTCGTAGCCCCCGCGCCTCACGTCATACCGGCGTTATTTGTCATCCGCGCGCAAGCGAGGATCTTGCAATGCCCTCATCTTACGCGGTTGCGAAACATCGGACCGCCGCTTATACGGAAGTGACAGGATATGCAGTCATCTCGATAATCCGTGATGACATTTGGATATTTGGAACAGGGACGCTTAAATATAGCCGTCGAGGAATCTGCCGACCAAAGGCGCCTGGTTGACAATCTTGTGATAGGTGTTGATCGCGCGCCGGTTTTCGGGGCTGATTTGCAAATTGTATTGGGGTTTATAAGTCTTGTCGGCAACCGTTTCGAGCAGCTCACCGCGGTATATATGACCGGAAGGCCGCTGGCGAGCATCACTCAGACTCGCGGCATCATCGCCGACCGGGGTTACCGGACGAGTCGCCGACCTATCGAGGCTGGTCGGGTAGTGAATGGGCTTGGCTGTGACTATGTAGTTCACGAATCATGCTCGCAGCAAAAGGTTAACAGATTCAGAATTATATGAACAGAATGTCATTTTTTTGGCGATTTCGGTCAAACTTCCCATTTTTTTTTTGCAAATATGTCACTTTTTCGGGCCGAAACCCATTTTTCGCCCCGATCACTGGTTTCTTTTTTCCAGAAAGGCGCCTCGGTCTTAAGGTAATCCATGATAAATTCGCAGGCCGCGAAGGCGTCGCCGCGATGCGCGCTCGCCACCATGACGAGTACGATCTGATCCCCCGGTTCGAGCGCGCCGATGCGGTGAATGATTGCCAAATCAAGCACTTGCCAGCGTTCGATGGCCCGCTCGGCGATTCCTTCGAGCGCCTTTTCGGTCATGCCCGGATAATGTTCCAGCGTCATATCCTGCAGCGGATCGCCCGCCAGATCGCGCACCAGACCGGTAAAACTCGCAATTGCGCCAATGTCGCTGCGCCCGGCAGCGATTTCACGCTGCAGCGCGGCGCTATCGAAATCTTGTTGCTGAACCCGAACTATCATTATGCCGCTTAACCGAAAAACTGCGCAAAGGGTAGATAGTTTACAACGTCTCCGGCGGTAACGGTCTGATTTTCGGCAATCTCGACAAAACCATCGGCCCATACCGTCGAAGTCAGCACGCCTGAATCCTGGTTAGGATAAACCTGTACTCGGGTTTGGCCGTCGTCGGCGCTCGTCAGTCTTGCGCGCAGAAATTCCCGTCGGCTATCGGGTTTGGGCCAGTCGAAGTCGGCGATCAGCGGCAGCGGTAACGGCTTTCGCCAACCGCGCCCCTGCAGAATGCGAATCACCGGGCAAACAAACAGGCAAAAGGTCGCGAATACGGAAACCGGATTTCCCGGCAAACCCATGAATGCGGTCGCATCGATCTGCCCATAGGCGAGCGGTTTACCCGGCTTGATGCCGATACGCCACAGGCGCAGCTCGCCGAGCTGTTCGATAGCGATACGCACATAATCTTCTTCGCCTACCGAAACGCCGCCGCTAGTCACCACCAGGTCTGCCCGAGTTGCGGCAAGTTGCATCGCCGCCTTGGTTTCATCGAGGGAATCGCCGACCAGACCCAGGTCCACGACTTCACAACCCATGGCGGTCAACAGGCCATGCAATGTATAGCGATTCGAATCGTATATCTGGTGCGCCGCCAGTTGCTCTCCCGGTTCGACCAGTTCGTCACCGGTAAAAAATATGCCGACCCTGATCGGTTCGAACACGGACAGAGTCTGCAATCCGACCGAAGCGGCCAAGCCGATATCCTGGGCTCGCAGACGGCAGCCTTCGGTCAGGATGCGGGCGCCGCTTTTAATGTCGTTACCGGCGGGGCGAATGTTACTGCCGCTTTCCGGATGCACTTCGAAGCTGATACTGCCGTCAGCGGCAAGCACCTGTTCTTGCATGATGACCGCATCGGCGCCGGCGGGTACCGGCGCGCCGGTAAAAATACGGGCAGCGCTACCCGGTCTCAAGTCGGCGGCGGCCGAGCCCGCGGGAATCCGCTGGGATAACGGCAGCGTGGTGGCCCCCGTAGCAGAGAGATCCGCGGTGTTGACGGCATAACCGTCCATCGAAGACATGGCGCAGCCCGGCACATCGATCCGTGATTCGATAGTCTCGGCCAGCACCGCACCAAGCGCCGCATGCAGCTCCAGGTCGGTTTTCTTGCCGATCGGGGATATTGCGCCGGTCAGTTGGCGCAGCGCATCGTCATAGGCCAGCATGGCCGTGGTATCGCAACTAGTCATAGCCACGCATTAAAACCTACAGCCGGGGTTCAGGCAACCCAATCATGACGCCGCTTTCAACCGACATCGGTGTAATCCTGGCGTTCCCCGATCCAGTTACGCAACAGCTCGGTGCGCGCATTTGCATACTCCGGTAGCTGCATCATTTTCGCCAGGGCTTCAACCTGGGGAAACCATTTCTGGTCACGTATCAGATCTGCGATCCTGAAACTCATGTCTCCCGTTTGGCGGGTACCGAGTACCTCTCCGGCGCCGCGGATTTCGAGATCCTTGGCCGCGATGGCGAAACCGTCCTGGGTGGAGCGGATAATTTCGAGGCGGGTGCGCGCCGCCTCGCCGAGGCTGTTCTTAACCAGCAGAATGCAGAAACTTTCGCGTGCACCGCGCCCGACCCGGCCGCGTAACTGGTGTATCTGCGCCAACCCGAGGCGTTCCGGATTTTCGATGATCATGATGCTGGCATTGGGCACGTCGACGCCGACTTCGATTACCGTGGTTGCCACCAGGATTTTGGTTTCCCCCTGTTTGAAAGCGGTAATCGCGGCTTCCTTTTGCGCCGGTTTCATGCGTCCGTGCACCAGACCGACCGCTAATTGTGGCAGCTGCCGGCTCAATGCTTCATAGGTTAGCTCGGCGGCTTCGCACTGCAGCGCCTCGGATTCTTCGATCAACGTGCAAACCCAGTAAACCTGGCCACCCTCGGCACAGGATCCCGCCACCCGCTGAATCAGGCTGGCGCGTTGCTGCTCGGAAACAATCGAGGTCGTCACCGGTTTGCGTCCCGGGGGAAGTTCGTCGATTTGTGAATAATCCAGATCGGCATAAATCGACATCGCCAGCGTGCGCGGGATCGGCGTCGCGGTCATGATGAGCTGGTGCGCCATTTCACCGGCGCGGGTTTTGCGCTGTAGTGCGAGTCGCTGGTCGACGCCGAAACGATGCTGTTCGTCGAATATGATAAATCCGAGCCGTTTAAACTCGACACTCGCCTGGAAGAGAGCATGAGTGCCGATCACGACCTGGGCTTCGCCGGCAGCGATCATATCCGTTTTCGCGCTGCGTTTTTTACCCTTGTCGGCACCCATCAGGTTGAGCACACCAACGCCTAAGGGTTCGAGCCACTGTCGGAAATTGTGATAGTGCTGCTCGACCAGTATCTCGGTGGGCGCCATCATCGCCGCCTGGTAACCGGACTGGATCACCGGCAGACAGGCGAGCGCCGCAACCACCGTCTTACCCGAACCGACATCGCCCTGCACCAGCCGTATCATGGGCTTGCCGGCGGCGAAATCCTGCATTATTTCATCCAGTATCCGCCGCTGCGCGCCGGTTAACTCAAATGGCAGCGAATGTTCCAGTTTTTCGAGCATGTCCTGCTGCGACACGATTGCCGGGGTCTTGCGGCGGCGAATCTGACGCCGGCGCTCTAGCAAGGCTAATCGATGCGCGGCGAGTTCCTCAACGATGAATCGATGTTGGGCCGGGTGGCGGTTATAGGCAATCAAATCGCTATCCGCTTTATCTTGCGGGCTATGCAGGCATAGCATCGCCGAGCTGAAATCGGGAAAGTTATTTTTGTCGAGCCAAGCCTGCGGTAGCGGTTCGGCAATGCCATCGGTTTTCAGTTTATCGATGACTTGCTGCAGGATACGCTTTATCGAGAGTTGGTGCAGACCCTCGGTGGTCGGGTAAATCGGGGTCAGGGTTTGCGGCAGCGCCGAAGGATTGTCGATATCGATCAACTCAGTCTCAGGATGGATCATTTCAAGCTCACCCTGGGCCGCTCTGACCTCCCCAAAACAGCGCAGCCGGTTGCCTTTTTCGAATAGTTTTTGCTGTCTGGCGTTGAAGTAAAAGAAACGTATCGCAACTGCGCCGCTGTGATCGGCAAGCTTGGCGGCAAGCACGCGGCGCGAACGCCCGACGCGGCGGAAATGGACCCCGGCATGCAACACCTCGGCCTCGATCTGGCAGCGCTGCCCCGGCTGCAACGAGCCCACCGGCGTGATAAAGGTGCGATCCTCAAACCGCAGCGGCAGATGAAATAATAGGTCGCGCTGGCTATTCAACCCGAGTTTTTGCAGCTTGTCGGCAAGCTTGGGGCCGACCCCTTTCAGGTAGCGCAGGCCCTGTTCCGACCAGTGCCCCATTCCGTCGCTTGCCGGCATATGGCAAGCCGGCTAGTCGATGACCAGTACCGCATCCATTTCGACGCCGACTCCCTTCGGTAAAGCGGCGACGCCGATCGCGGCACGCGCGGGATAAGGCTGTTGAAAATAAGTCGCCATGATTTCGTTGACGGTCGGGAAGTTGCCGAGGTCGGTGAGAAAAATATTGAGTTTGACGACGTCGCCGAGGCTGCCGCCGGCGGCTTCGGCCACCGCCTTGAGGTTATCGAACACCCGAGTAATCTCGGCATCGATCCCGCCGGGCACCACTTCCATGTTAGCCGGATCGAGCGGAATCTGGCCCGAAATGTATACCGTGTTATCGACCTTGACGGCTTGGGAATAAGTACCGATCGCCTGCGGCGCTTCGTCTGTATGAATAATGGTTTTAGCCATCGGTAAATCTCCAGCTCAAAGAGTTCGGATTATGCGGGTATTGGCGTGGCTCGCAATATTTATTTGCGCCAGATGTGATTTACCACCGGCAACGAGCGCAGCTTTTTCATGATACGTGCGAGGTGAATGCGGTCATTCACGGTCACCACGAATTCGATGGTCGAAATTCGGCCATCCTTTTCGGTCACGTTGACGTGCTCGATGTTGGACGACATGTTGGCGATGGTTGCCGCCAGGGTCGCCAATACGCCGCGCTGATTGGCGACTTGAACCCGCATATAGGCGAGGTATTCGCCCTGAACCTGTTCCGACCACTGCACCGAGAGCTGCCGGTCTTCCTTACCGCGCTCGCTGATGTTGGGGCAACCGCGCTGATGGATGACGATGCCCTTGCCGGAAGACATGAAACCGGAGATCGCATCTCCCGGCACCGGTCGGCAGCATTTGGCAAAAGATACCACCATGCCCTCGGTGCCCCTGATCGCCAGCGGCTTGCCGGAAACATCGAAGGCGGTGGTGTCGTCCTCGATATCGTACATGGCCTTCGCCACCAGGCTGGAGTTGCGGTTGCCGAGTCCGATTTCGGCCAGCAACTCTTTCTGGTCGGCCATGTGGTATTGATCGAGCACTTTTTTGAATTTGGTGCGGGGAATCGCCACATCGCGGCCTTTGATCTGGCTCACCGATTGTTGCAGCAAGCGCTGGCCGAGTGATATCGCCTCGGTTTTCTGCAGCGACTTGAGGAAATGCCGAATATTGGTGCGCGCCTTGGCGGTGTTGACGAAATCGAGCCAGCTCGGATGCGGCCGACTCGCTGCCGAACCGATAATCTCGATCGTTTGGCCATTGTACAGGCGGCTGCCGAGCGGCGACATTTGATGATCGATGCGCGCCGCGACGCAGGTATTACCGACGTCGGTGTGCACCGCATAGGCGAAGTCGACGACGGTCGCGCCGCGCGGCAGTTTCTTGATATCGCCCTTGGGTGTAAACACATAGATTTCGTCTGGAAACAGGTCTACCTTTACGCTTTCCAGGAATTCTTGCGAGCTACCCGATTTTTGCTGCATTTCGAGCAGATTCTTGAGCCACTCCAGGGCCCGGCCCTGAGCCGTCGTGGTACTGGCGTCGCCTTCCTTGTAGATCCAGTGTGCGGCAATGCCCGACTCGGCGAAATGGTCCATTTCCTCGGTGCGGATCTGTACTTCGATGGCTACGCCGTGCGGCCCGAACAGGCTGCTGTGCAGCGACTGGTAACCGTTGGTTTTCGGAATTGCGAGGTAGTCCTTGAACTTGCCCGGCAAGGGTTTGTAAAGATTGTGCATTACGCCGAGCACGCGGTAGCAGTCATCCACCGACTGGGTCATGATGCGCACGCCGAAGACGTCGGTAAGCTCCTTGAAACTGAGCTTCTTTTCTTTCATCTTGCGGTAAATGCTGTGGATGTTTTTCTGCCGGTACTTGACCGTAGCCTGAATGTTGGTTTCCTTGAGCCGCTGCTTGATGGCGGCTTCGATGGTATTGAAGATTTCCTTGCGATAACCGACGACTTCTTTACAGGCGCTATCGAGTGCGCGGTAGCGCATCGGATATGCCGCCTTGATCGACAAATCGAGCAACTCATGGCGCATCTTGAAGATGCCGAGGCGGTTGGCGATCGGCGCATAAATATCCATGGTCTCGTGGGCTATGCGGCGCCGCTTGTCGGGGTGCATCACTTCCAGCGTACGCATGTTATGCAGGCGGTCGGCGAGCTTGATGATAATGACGCGGATATCCTTGACCATGGCCAGCATCATCTTGCGAAAATTTTCCGCCTGCGCCTCGGCCTTGCTGCGAAAGTCGATTTTTGTCAGCTTACTGACTCCGTCTACTAACTCGGCAACCTCTTCGCCAAACTGTTCGGCGATATTTTCTTTGACCGTGGGCGTATCTTCGATCACGTCGTGCAGAATCGCGGCGATGATGCTTTTACTGTCCATGCGCATTTCCGCAAGAATGCGCGCGACCGCAACCGGATGGCTGATATAGGGTTCACCCGAGACTCGGCTTTGCCCTTCGTGGGCTTCGGCGCCGAGCAGATAGGCGCGATATATTTCCTGGACCTGTACCGCTTCGAGATAGGCCTCGAGTTCGCTGCAAAGCTCGGAAATATGGGTTTCATCGTCGCTGGCGCTGACATCGCCGGCGATTACTTCGAATAGATTGGCGTAGTTCGCCCCCATCTCGCTGTTATCTAGCCTTTAACGTTATAACTATGGGGTTTTATAACATATTTACAAGGCGCGGGCGCGCCTCGCGCCGGACTACCAACAGGTTCGCCGGCGAATAAGCCGCCGCAAGGAAATACTTACTCGGGGCTGTCTTCGGCTTGCAGGCTGGCTTGCGCGATCTGGCGGATCAGATCGTCGTCGGTTGCGATTTTATCGATTTCCGCCTGCGCTTCCATTTCATCCATCGAAGAAGCGGTGATCAAATTTTCCGCAATCTCGCGTAATGCAAGTACGGTAGGTTTGTCGTTTTCGGCCGGGATCAGCGGATCAGCGCCCTGCGCGATTTGCCGGGCACGGCGCGCCGCCAGTAACACCAGGTCAAAGCGGTTTTCGACATGCTCGAGGCAGTCTTCTACGGTAATTCGCGCCATGGCTTAAGCTCTTGCTCAAAAAAGGGGCGCAATCATAGCTAAAAAAGCGCTAAAGCTAAAGGTTTTGCGCCAAAAAAAATTACTCGATTTCGTCAGGGATTGAGAGCATCAGCGCCGGGTTTTTCGACTTTTGCCGCTCGAGCGTCAAACCCTGGGTATGGATAATCGCGTCGAGATCGAACAGCGCCTGTTCGAAGTGGTCGTTGATGACGAGGTACTCGGCATCGTGATAATGCGACATTTCGCGATCCGCGTCCCGCATGCGGCGCTCGATTATGGTCTCGTCATCGGTACCGCGCGCGCGCAAGCGCTGTTCCAGCTCGACGCGTGATGGCGGCAGAATGAAGATGCTGACGGTTTCAGGCATTTTTGCCTTGACCTGGCGCGCGCCCTGCCAATCGATTTCGAGGATGACGTGTTTGCCGCTGGACAACAGTTTTTCGACCGAACTGCGTGCAGTACCGTAAAAATTATCGAATACCTGCGCGTATTCGAGAAACTCACCGCCTTCGACCATTTGATTGAAGCGCTCGAGCGTAACGAAATGATAAGCGTCGCCATCCACCTCGCCCGGCCGTATCGCGCGCGTCGAATGCGAAACGCAGACCGCGACCGCGTCGGCCCGCTGCTCCAGCAAGGCCTTGACCAGGCTGGTTTTGCCGGCGCCGGAGGGCGCCGAAACGGTAAACAGGCAAGCAGTACTCACAAAAGTTCTCGAAAAATTCAGGCTTAGCTTTGCAGCGGCCGCCTATTGTAATGACAGATCAACTATAGACCAATACACTTCGCTCACTTAACCTAATTATTGGTCGAATGCTGAGTCAAGAATATCGGCAGCGTTTTGCCGGGCTCTCCCGGGTTTACGGTGAGGCGGCGCTTGGCCCGCTGCAGCGCGCGCATTTCTGTATCGTCGGTGTGGGCGGAGTCGGTTCCTGGGCGGCCGAGGCATGCGCCCGTAGCGGAATCGGCAGTATCACGCTGATCGATCACGACGATATCGACATCAGCAATACCAACCGCCAGCTGCATACCACGGTAGACAGCATCGGGCGCTCCAAGGTCGAAGTGCTGCGTGAGCGCATACTCGCGATCAATCCCGAATGCGACTGTCATGCGATCGACGATCTGGTCACGCGCGGCAATGTCGAGAAATTCGATTTCGGGCAGTTCAACTATGTAATCGACGCCATCGATCATGTCAGCCACAAACTAACGCTGATGCACCACTGTCGCCGCAACAAGATTCGCTGTGTCTCCACCGGCGGCGCGGGCGGCTTGACCGACCCGACCCGGATCGTGGTCACGGATCTGACGCAGTGCTATAACGACCCCTTACTCGCCAAGGTTCGTTCAACCCTGCGGCATCAGCTGGATTACAGCCGCAATCCGAAGCGCCGCTACGCGATGGACTGCGTGTTTTCGATCGAACAACCGATCTACCCTGCGGAAAACGGCTCCGTCAGCCATGCGAAACCGGAAATGAGCGAGCGCGCCACGCTCGATTGCGCGAGCGGAATCGGCTCCTTCGTCGGCGTTACCGCCGGTTTCGGTTTCACCGCCGCCGCGCATGCGATCAAAAAATACCTTAAATCAACAATGACCGACGCCGAGTAATTCCGGGTCAGAGTAAAAATTCAAGGATCAATAGGCAGGTTGGAGCTGGCTTGGTGAGTTTTTGCTCTGACCCGGAATTATGGCAGGGTCGCGGAGTCGACGTCGAACTCTTTAGAACGAGTCGCCGGGCGTAACGCTTGAAGGGTGGACCTTGCCGCCCGACTTCCACAGTACGTTGTTGCCTTTGACCAGGACGTCGTAACAGGCCTCGGTTGGCGACGGCGGCCAGACCGAACAATACTGCCCGGCGGCGTTGATGCGCCAGGTACCCCGGCTGACGCCGCCGCGGCCCTCGCGGTAGCGGGTACCGCCTTTCGGATCGAAGTATTGCGTGAACGGCCGCCCGTCCCATTTGCCATTCATCGTGTTGCCGCTGAGCAACCCGTTGAGTTGCTGCTGCGTCGGCGGCGTTGCATCGCCGAGTTCGGTCGCGGCAAGCGGCAGACTAAGCAGGCAGGCACACAGAAATATCGATATTCTCATAACTCGATTGCTCCGAGGTTGAGGCCATGCGCGCGCGCGCAATCCTTGGCAATTTCGTAACCCGCGTCGGCATGACGCATGACACCGCTGGCCGGATCGTTCCACAACACACGCTTTATGCGCGCCGCTGCGGCATCGCTGCCGTCGCAACAAATTACCAGCCCGGCATGCTGAGCGTAACCCATGCCGACGCCGCCGCCATGATGGAAAGATACCCAGGTGGCACCGCCCGACGTGCTCAACAGCAGGTTTAGCAGCGCCCAGTCGGAAACAGCGTCCGAACCGTCCAGCATTGCTTCGGTTTCACGGTTGGGGCTCGCCACCGAACCCGAGTCGAGATGATCACGGCCGATCACGACTGGCGCCTTGAGTTCGCCCGAGGCAACCATTTCATTGAACGCCAGGCCGAGTCGATCGCGCTCGCCCAGCCCGACCCAGCAAATGCGTGCCGGCAACCCCTGGAAGCTGATCCGGCTCTGCGCCATATCGAGCCAGTTGTGCAGATGCGGATCGTCCGGAATCAATTGTTTTACCTTGGCGTCGGTCTTGTAGATATCTTCCGCATCGCCCGACAGCGCAACCCAGCGGAAAGGGCCTACGCCTCGACAGAACAGCGGGCGGATATAGGCAGGCACGAATCCCGGGAAATCGAAAGCGTTTTTGACGCCCTGATCGAAGGCTTCCTGGCGAATATTATTGCCATAATCGACGGTCGGAATGCCCCGCTCGTGAAAATCAAGCATCGCTTGTACGTGTACCGCCATGGATTTACGCGCCTCTGCGGCAACGGTCTCGGGATCGGTGGCGCGTTTCATTTCCCATTCCCGCATGCTCCAGCCAATCGGCAGGTAACCGTTGACTGGATCGTGCGCCGATGTCTGGTCGGTAACGAGACTCGGTTTGACTCCGCGTCTGACCAGTTCGGGCAGGATTTCGCCGCCGTTGCCGAGCAGCCCAACCGATAAGGCTTCGCCTTTGGCAAAAGCGTCGTCGATCATTTTCAGGGCCTGGTCGAGCGAAGCGGCGCGCTGGTCGAGATATTTGGTGCGCAGGCGAAAGTCGATACGCGCCTCATCGCATTCGATACATAGCATGCTATAGCCGGCCATGGTGGCGGCCAGCGGTTGCGCTCCGCCCATACCGCCCAGGCCGGAAGTCAAAATCCACTTGCCGCTGGTAGCGCCATCGAAATGCTGACGCCCGGCCTCGACAAAGGTTTCATAAGTGCCCTGCACAATGCCCTGGCTGCCGATATATATCCACGAACCCGCGGTCATTTGGCCGAACATCATCAAGCCTTTGCGATCGAGTTCGTTGAAATGTTCCCAGTTGGCCCAGGCGGGCACCAGATTGGAGTTCGCGATCAACACCCGCGGCGCGTCGACGTGGGTCTTGAACACACCGACCGGTTTGCCGGACTGCACCAGTAGACTTTCGTCATCCTCGAGTTTTTTCAGGCATTCGAGAATCTTGTCGTAACATTCCCAATTGCGCGCCGCGCGCCCGATACCGCCGTACACGATTAGCTGTTCCGGCTTCTCGGCAACTTCGGGGTCGAGATTGTTTTGAATCATGCGATAAGGCGCTTCGGTGAGCCAGCTCTTGCAGCTTAACTCGCTGCCGCGCGGCGCGCGGATCTTGCGGCTGTCGTCAGTTCTATCTAAGGGCATTTTGATTTCCTCATACGGCTTGCTTAACGCATTTGATATTCGTCGGTGGCGTAACGGGCGCCGAGTTCATAGCGATCGCCCGGATAGGTCAAGGTCACGCAGGTAACGACCTGGTCGTCTTTCCAGGTCCGCCGAATCAGTTGCAGACAGGGTTGATTCGGGTCCAGAGACAACAGTGCCTGTGTATCCGAACCGGCTAAGATCGCGCTGACCCGGTGCTCCATTTCATCGGGTTTAAACTGTCCGAGCAGGTAGGCGGTAGCGGTCTGCGCGCTAAAATCCTGCTCGATGAACGCCGGCATGGCGGCCGGATTGACATAACGCGATTCGAGTTGAATCGGTATATCGTTCTGGTAGTGCACCGCGCGCAGGTAGTAAACCCGCGCGTTTGCCGGCAGCTCCATCTGGGTGGCGATTACCGGATCTGCATCGATTGTTTCGAGGCGCAATATTTGCGAGCGATGGTGTTTACCGCCCTGCTCGATTTCGAGCGCGATATCCTGCAATTCGATCAGACTTGCATGCCGCGGTAATTCGGCAACAAAGGAACCAAGCCCGTGCACGCGCTCGATCAGGCCGGCTTGGGTCAGTTCGCGCAGGGCGCGGTTAATCGTCATGCGGCTGACATCGAGGGCCGCCACGAGGTCGTTTTCGGACGGCAACTTTTGACCCACGCACCATTCGCCGCTGTTAATGCGTTGTTCGATGATTTGTTTGATCTGGCGATAAATCGGCTCGGGCGCCGCCTTGCTGATATCGTCGAAACTGTCGAGTAGCGCGCTCACGCCGGCATCCGCCATCGACCGGCCTGCATCACCGCCTTGCAGGGATTGAGGCCTAGCCGATAGCTCAGCATCGCCGGTCGGGTGACGTCCCACATAACGATATCCGCCTGTTTGCCGGTTTCGAGCGAGCCGATGTCGCTTTCCAGGCCGAGCGCCCTGGCCGCGTTGAGCGTGACACCGCGCAGGGCCTCGGCCGGCGTCAGGCGAAATAAGGTGCAGGCCAGATTCATGATCAGTAACAACGAGTGCACCGGCGAACTGCCGGGGTTGGCATCGCTGGCCAATGCGATCGGCACCCGCTTAGCGCGCAGCGCCGCAATCGGCGGTAGTTGAGTTTCTCCCAGCACGTAATACGCACCCGGCAATAACACCGCAACGGTGCCGCTGGCGGCGAGATCGTCGACCGCTGCCGCGCTCAGGTATTCCAGATGATCGACCGATAAGGCACCCCGCCGGGCCGCCATGGCGGCACCCCCGAGGTTGCTCAACTGCTCGGCATGGGCCTTCACCGGCAATCCCAGGTTTTGTGCGCAGGCCAGCACCTTTTCGCCTTGTACCGGATCGAAGGCGATCGATTCGATAAACACGTCGACCGCGTCGACCAGTCCTTCGCGCTGCGCGCGCGGCAGCATTTCTTCGCACACCAGCGTGATGTAATCATCGCTGCGTCCGGCGTATTCCGGCGGCAAGGCGTGCGCGCCGAGAAAAGTCTTCTGGATTCGTAGCCTAAATTCGTCGGCCAGCTTCGCCGCTACGCGCAGTATTTTGATTTCATTGTCGCTATCGAGCCCGTAACCCGACTTGATCTCGAGCGTGGTCACACCCTCGGCCAGCAACGCGCGCAGGCGCGGCAGCGCCTCGGCAAACAGTTGCGCTTCGCTGGCGGCTCGGGTCGCATTCACCGTCGCCACGATACCACCGCCGGCAGCGGCGATTTCGGCATAACTCGCGCCTTCGAGCCGCCGCTCGAATTCGTCGGCGCGATCGCCGCCATAAACCAGATGGGTATGGCAATCGATCAGACCCGGGGTCAACAGCCGCTGGCGGCAATCGATGACTTCGGCATCGACCGACGCCGGGCGCTCGCTCATATCCCCGACCCAGGCTATTTTATCGTCATCCACCAGCAGCGCGGCCTGTTCGCGCAACCCGTAACCCGATTCGCCTTGCATCGAAGCGACGGTGGCGTTGATGAACAGAGTCTGGGGCATTTAAAGTCGTTGTATTCTATACTTGTATATACAAGTATGGTACGCTGGTTTTTATACAAACGCAATATGGCTTCACGGAAACCGGGTATGACGACAAAAATCTGGGCGGCTTCGGCATTGCTGGCGAGCGGCTGGCAAGATTCGGTCGAGATCAGCATTACCGCCGATGGCTACATCGAGACGCTCGAGTCCAATACGCCTTACGCCTCCGGGGACCGGGTCGAAGCGCTAGTTCCGGCAATTCCGAACGTTCACTCGCACGCTCATCAAAGGGCGATGGCGGGACTCGGCGAGCGCGCCGGCAATCGCGAAGACAGTTTTTGGACCTGGCGCAAGGTCATGTATCACTACCTCGAGCGAATTCAGCCCGACGATCTGCACCATATCGCGGCCCAGCTTTATCTCGAAATGCTCAAGGCCGGGTACTGCTGCGTCGGGGAATTCCAGTATCTGCATCATGATACCGACGGACGGCCTTACGCCAATCGCGCCGAAATGAGTCTGCAGTGCCTGCAGGCGGCGCGCGCTGTAGGTCTCGGTTTTACCGCGCTGCCGGTGTTGTACCGTTACGGCGGTTTCGGCAGCGCCGCCCCGCTAGATGGCCAAAAACGTTTCATCAACGAGACCGATGGCTTTATCGAAATCGTCGAGTCATTACAACAGGCGGCCACAGGCGACGTCGATGTAACGGTTGGCATCGCACCCCATTCGTTGCGAGCGATAAATCGGGAACTGTTAAAGGATGTGATCGACGGACTCGACGATCTGGCGGCGATTCATATCCATATCGCCGAGCAAACCAAAGAAGTCGATGATTGCCTCGGGTGGAGCGGTCAGCGCCCGGTGGCGTGGCTACTGGATAATTTCGACGTGAATCCCGATTGGTGTCTGATACACGCCACCCACATGGAAGCAGCCGAAATCAGCGGCATGGCCGCCAGCGGCTGCATCGCCGGACTATGCCCGACGACCGAAGCCAATCTCGGCGACGGCTTTTTCAACGCGCTCGACTACCATGATCGTCAGGGTCGCTGGGCGATCGGCTCGGACAGCCATATCTCGATCGATCCGGTCGAAGAACTGCGCTGGCTCGAATACGGCATGCGCCTGCAAACACGGCGCCGCAACCTGCTGGCTTCGGCGACCACGAGCAATACCGGGCGTAACCTGTTCGATATGGCGCTCGCCGGCGGCGCCCAGGCCTGCGGACGCGCGAGCGGCCGTATCGAAGCGGGTTGTCGCGCCGACTTCCTGGGGCTGGATAGCAATCACCCGCGGCTCTACGGACGCCGTCGCGACGATTTGATCGATAGCTGGATTTTTTCCGGCAATGCAAACCTGGTGCGCGATGTTTACGTCGGTGGCGCCAGGGTGATTGCCGAAGGTCGTCACGCCGACGAAGACCGGATAGCGCGGAATTACCGTGAAACCCTCGATCGACTGGCAAGCTAGGAGAATTTCGTGACTAAGGCATTACTGCTGACTCCGGGCTCGACGCGCCTGACCGATCTGCGCCATATCTACCGGCAAAATCTGGGTGCCGACCTCGACGAGGCTTGCAAAGCGCGCGTCGACGAAGCCGCCGCCTTAGTCGCCCGTGCGGCGCAGGCCGAGGTGCCGGTTTACGGTATCAATACCGGCTTCGGCAAGCTCGCCACGACCCGCATTCCTGCCGACCAGACTTCGCAGCTACAGCGCAACCTGATCCTGTCGCACTGTTGCGGCGTGGGCACAGCCTTGCCGAGGGCGGTGGTGCGTCTGGTGATCGTACTCAAAATGCTGTCGTTGGGACGCGGCGCTTCCGGGGTCCGCTGGGAGCTTATCGAGCGTCTGCAAACCATGCTGCGGCTCGACATGATTCCCCTGATCCCAGGCTAGGGTTCGGTCGGGGCTTCGGGTGACCTGGCACCGCTGGCGCATTTAACCGCCGCCATGATCGGTGAAGGTCACGTATTCTTTCGCGATGACAAGATGCCGGCCGCCGCCGCGCTCAAAGCCGCCGGCCTCGAACCGTTGGAGTTGGGCCCGAAAGAGGGGCTGGGTATGATCAACGGCACCCAGGTATCGACCGCGCTCGCGCTCGCCGGCCTGTTCGACGCCTGGAACCTGGCGCAGGCTGCACTGGTTGCCGGTGCGCTGACGACCGATGCCTTAATGGGTTCGACCCGTCCGTTTCGCAGCGAAATTCACGCGCTACGCGGGCTGCGGGGTCAGATCGATGCCGCGCATTGTCTGCGCAGCCTGTTGCAAGACTCGGCGATTCGGGAATCGCATCGCGAAGACGACGAGCGTGTACAGGACCCCTACAGCATCCGCTGCCAGCCCCAGGTGGTGGGCGCCTGTCTCGACCAGTTTCGCCAGGTGGCTCAAATACTGGAAATCGAGGCCAATGCGGTTACCGATAATCCGATCGTAATTATAGAAGACGGCGCGATACTATCCGGCGGCAATTTTCACGCCGAACCGGTCGCCTTCGGCGCCGATCAGTGTGCGCTGGCGATTACCGAAATCGGCTCGATCGCCGAACGCCGCATAGCGACCATGGTCGACCCCGACCAAAATTTCGGTCTACCGGCATTCATGTCACCCGAGCCGGGACTCAATTCCGGTTTCATGATCGCGGAAGTAACGGCGGCCGCCCTGATGGCGGAGAACAAGCAGCGCGCCGCGCCCTGCTCGATCGACTCGACCCCGACCAGCGCCAACCAGGAAGATCACGTTTCGATGGCCTGTCATGCGGCGCGGCGTCTCGGCGAGATGAATCATAACCTGGCAAACATCATCGCCATCGAATTACTGGTTGCGGTGCAGGGCATCGAGTTTCGCGCGCCCATAGCGACCAGCCCGCGCTTGATCCGAGTTATGCATATCGTCAGAAACGCGGTGACACCGCTCGAGGGTGACCGCTATCTCGCCGACGATATTGCGGCCATCAAACAACTGGTGATGGATCGCAGCATCATCAAACCCCTGGTCGAAGACGGATTGCTGCCGAAGCTGCAGCCATGAAGCCCGATGTGACGGTCGGCCAAGGCCCGCTGCTGTTGGCCCAGCCACACGGCGGTCTCGATATTCCAGACGAGATTTTGGCGCGCCTCAACCCGCAGGGGCAGATGCGCGCCGATACCGATTGGCATATTTCGCGCCTCTACGCCGACCTGGTTCCCGAGCTTACACTCGTCAGCACCTCAGTGCATCGCTACGTCATCGACGCCAACCGCGATCCCGCGGATCAGTCGCTTTACCCCGGGCAAAACACGACCAGCCTGTGTCCCACGACGACTTTCGACGGCGCGGATATTTATCTCGCGGGCCAGGCACCCTCGGCCGATGAAATCACCGACCGCCAGCGGCAATACCACCAGCCATACCACGACGCCCTGCGCGCGCAGCTGGATCGGATTCACCAGCGTCATGGCTATGCCATACTCTATGATTGCCATTCGATTCGCTCTGTCGTGCCTTATTTGTTCGACGGCAGGCTGCCTGATTTCAACATCGGCAGCAACGACAGCCAGAGCTGCGATGCCGCGATCGAGACCGCGGTTAGCGCTGCTTGCGAACATTCCGAGGGTTATACCAGGGTGATCAACGGACGTTTCAAAGGCGGATGGACGACGCGTCACTACGGCGAGCCCGTTCGCGGTTTCCATGCCATCCAGATGGAACTGGCCCAGTGCAACTACATGCAGGAGCATGCACCCTGGCAATTTGATGAGCGCAAGGCCGAGCGCCTTCGTGTTATTCTTGCGGCTATTTTGCGAAACCTGGTTTGCGTGTTCGACTAAATCTTCGTTGCCCATGTTACAAATTACAAAAAAACCCATTGGCATAGGCAAGGAGCGCATGTGTTTCGTGCATCCCGAAGACCCGCGGCTGGCAATCAAAATTGCCAAAAGCGAGATCAACATACAGTCACGGCGGGAAATCAAGTTCTATCGTAAACTGGAAAAACGCGGTGCAAGCGACATCCATATACCGGGATTTCACGGCCTTTGCGAAACCAATCGCGGCACCGGTATTGTCGTCGACCTGATTCGTAATTATGACGGCGAGATCTCGCGGCCGCTTAATTGGTACCTGGCCGAGGGTTACCCGATCGAGGATTTCGAGCCAGGCCTGGAGGATCTTAAACAATCTTTCCTGAAAAACCTGATTATCTTCAACCACGATATGACGATCGGTAATCTGTTGGTCAAGAAAATTTCCGCTTCGCGGATACGCCTGGTTGCCATCGACGGCTTGGGCGACGTGGTGCTGCTCGACTGGTTCGATGTCTTCCCTTCCCTGGCACGCCGAAAAATACAACGCCGCTGGCAGCGTTTTATCAAACGCGTATATCTCAGCCGCGAAGTTTGCCAACAGCGCGAGGCCATGGAACAGCATTCGCTGCCCGAACAATAATATTCAAACCCCGCAGCCAGAGTCAATCAGGTAAATGAGCTGGATTGTTTTCGTCGCTGCGCTGGGCGCGGTAATAATATTCGGCGGCTCGGCGGTCGCCGCCAAGGTCGCCGTCTCGGCGATTAGCGCAATCGATGTGGCGTTATTGCGCACCATAATCGGCGGTCTGGTTGCCATACCACTGGCGCTTGCACTGCATATCCGTCTGCCGGACAGGCTACAGCAGAAATGGCTATTGGCGTTATCCGGTTTCAGCGGCTTCATCGCCTTCCCGCTGCTATTTACCCTCGGCGTCGACCTGACGTCCGCCAACCATGCGACCATGATCCTAGCCATCCTGCCGGTCCTCACCGGGGCGATCGCAATGGCCTGGGACCGGCAGCGCCCCAAACTTATCTGGTGGTCGGGCTGCGCGCTCGCCTTTAGCGGCGAAACGCTGTTGATATACGACCCGAGCGTCGACTCGACGTTGGCCAGTATCGACGGCGATCTGCTGGTCGCGTTATCGACCCTGTTCGCTTCATTGGGGTATGTTGCCGGCGCGCGCCTACAGCGCAGCGGTTATTCCGCGCGCGGTACAACCTTCTGGGGCGTCGGCCTGTTCGCCCTGTTGTTACTGCCGATCGCGCCGCTGCTGCTCGATTTCGACGAGCTGCAGACTGCCGGCGGTTATGCCTGGTCAGGTTTAATCTACCAGGCCATCGGCGTTACCATCGTCGCTTATATTCTGTGGTACTGGGCGCTTGGAACCGGCGGCATTGCCCGCGTCGGCCTGCTCCAGTTTTTACAGCCGGTTTCGGGCGTCATCCTTGCCTTTATTATATTGTCGGAACAGTTGTCGCTGACGTTTTTGGTGGCCTCGACGATCGTCATGCTCGGCGTCATTTTGGCGTTTCGCGCCAAATAATAAACCGCTAGACTCACGCCCCATGTCATTCAAGCACTATTTTCATGCTCCCGCGATCGCGGCCGGTTTCGCCGCGGTGTTAATCGGTTACAGCGGTTCCGCGGTAATCGTGTTTCAGGCTGCGCGCGCCGCCGCTGCGACGCCCGAGCAAATCGGTTCGTGGATGATCGCGCTCGGTATCGGTTTGGGTTTGACCTCCATCGGCCTGTCATGGCGCTACAAAATGCCGATTATTACCGCCTGGTCTACCCCCGGCGCCGCCCTGCTGGTGACTTCGTTGCAGGGTATAAGCCTGCCCGAGGCAATCGGCGCATTCCTGTTTTCCGCACTACTGATAACCTTAAGCGGCCTCAGCGGCTGGTTCGAACGCGTCATGGACCGGATTCCGCTGTCGATCGCGGCCGCCATGCTGTCCGGCATCCTGTTTCAATTCGGCGTCAACGCCTTTGTTGCGATGGAATCGCGCCTCGGCCTGGTGCTGGCCATGTTCGCGGTATACCTCGCGGCAAAAAAGCTGATTCCGCGTTACACCATACTGGTGGTGCTGGTGGTGGGTTTCCTGTTATGCCTGTTGCTGGATTTGCTCGACTTCTCGAGTTTCGACCCGGCGCTGGCCGCACCACAATATGTCGTTCCCGAATTTACCTGGAACGCATTAATCGGGGTGGGGATCCCGCTATTCGTGGTAACCATGGTGTCGCAGAATATTCCCGGGATCGCGGTATTACGCACCGCGGGGTATGCGGCGCCGATTTCGCCAATCATCGGCTGGACCGGGATCACGACCCTGCTGCTAGCTCCCTTTGGCGGATTCGCCTATAACCTGGCGGCGATAACCGCGGCTATTTGCACCGGCCCCGAAGCGCATGCGGACGCCGGCAAACGATATCTCGCGGGCTACAGCACCGGGGTCTTTTACCTGCTGCTCGGCATCAGCGGCGGCGCGGTCGCGGCCCTGTTAAGCGCCTTTCCCACCGAATTCATCCTGGCACTCGCCGGCCTCGCATTGCTATCCACGATCGCCAACAGCCTCTATACTGCGGTTGCCGACGGCGACACCCGCGAAGCGGCGGTAATTACCTTCGTCGTCACCGCGTCCGGGCTCAGTCTGTTCGGCATCGGCGCGGCATTTTGGGGCCTGGTCGCGGGCGGTATCGCGACGCTTATATTTAATAAAAAATCATAACTTCATGAATCCACCCAAGCATTCGAACTGCTACGAGTTCCTCCAGGCGTTTCCCACCAACCGGACCGAGGCGCCGGCGATACGGTTTTATCCGTTGCGGATTGCGAGATTATTTTGACGGGTACCGAACCCGGCATGCTCGCGGTCGCGTTGGTCGCCTTCGGTGCGGGCCTGATCCGCGGCTTTACCGGCTTCGGCGGCCCCGCCTTCATAATCGCTATCCTGACATTGTTTTTCCCCCGGTCAGTATAGTGTCGAAAATCCTGGTGGTCGATTTTCTCGCCAACGTCTACCTTTTCAAGGCCTGTTACCGGCAAATCAACTGGCGCGCGACCCTAATCATGGTAATCCCGACCCTGATTTTCATGCCGCTCGGCCACTGGTTTCTTATCGAGCTCGACCCGATCTGGATGAAACGCGCAATGGCGCTGATTATTGCGGCTGCCTGTCTGATGATGCTGGTCGGGTTTCGCTACAAACACCCCATGACCACGGGCTGGTTAATCTTTGTCGGCATCTGTTCCGGGATCGTATTCGGCGGCAGCTATATCGCCCTGGTGGCCGTGGTTTTTATCCTACTCGGGCCCTATGACAAAAACGAAGGCCGCACGCTGATCGTTTCCTGGACGTTTTTTACGGTCGTTGGATTCGCGCTGATCTCCGCCGTCAGCGGCACCACCGGCGTGGACGACATCGTTACCGCCCTGCCCGGCGCCGCGACCTATTTGCTGGGCGCCTGGCTTGGGTCTCGCGGATTTCGAAAATCGAGCGAAAAACTGTTTCGCCGCGCCGCGATCACGACCCTGCTGGCATTGTCGATGGTTAACCTGGTGAGCTGAGCGGCCGCAACACCTACAGCGGCATTGCGGTGCGTTGTGAGTTCCCGTTGCCTCGAAGCCCGCCGGGGGCGGTACAGGGATGACTAGAAATCGCTGGGATAACGCAAGTAAAACGGGACCTAGTTGTCGAGCAGCGCACCCCATTCGTCGAAGGTGATGGTTCGACCCGGATAGGCGGGATTGCTAAACGGCCAGCAATCGTCGATCCAGGTTACGACGGTTTCGAACAAATGCTGATCGAGCCCTTCATCGACACGCGTCTGGCGTACCCACATGGTGATTTCGACGTCGAAGTCCGGCACTTGCGTCGGATAGATGTACACGCACCCGAGCACCTCCGACTCATCCAGGCTGACAACCGTGTAGGCGAACGAGGACCGCATCTGGAACTCCGTCTGATGCCATCCGAGCTCGATAATGTCCTGCTCCAGAGTCAATCCCAACGGCCATTCGCCGTCCGGACGGAATACCGTGCGCAGGCGTTCTTCGGAGGACATTACTGCGTCATAATCCTTAACCGCGTCGTTAATGGTTAGCGGGCGCAGACGCAGGCGTGCGGTTTCCACAAGCTGCGGAATTTCGAAATTGGCGGGCACTATCGGTCGGTTATACATGTGCGTCTCTCCTTGGGTTGACACAAAACACGGTATAGAGACGGTTTAATGCGATCATGGGTCACACTGTCAACCGTATTTGGAACCGCGGGCTGTGAATGGAAATCAATAACGCCTGAGCTTCCGGCGTACATATTGCGGGGTCGCAGGATTATTTACCAGGGCCTTATTAACGGCAGAATCCAGTAATACCGATGCATCCCGGAAAGGATCGTATTCCTGGCGCGCAATTTTTTCTAGCACTTCTTCGGTTGCACCGGGATTGGCTGCTGCTATCCCCACTAGTCGGGATTCTTCCTCGGCGTGCAAAATTTTATCCATTAAATCGCCCGATATATTCGGGTGCTTGAGCAGAATCTCGATATGCTGCTGCCGTCTTGCTGCGTTCAAAGCGCGCTTGATACGACTCGAGTAAAGCGCCAGATACAGCTGCTCCAAGACGATTGCCGGCGTGTTGGCGTTGGACAATAGTTTTTTGAGCGGCGCATCGTCTTGCGCCGCTATTGTCTGCAGAATATCTCCCGGCGTCGCTGAATTCTCGGCAAACAGATGATGGTATTTGCCAGCCGCTCGCTGCCACAGAATTACCATTTCACTGGCTGTCATGGCGGTATTGGTGATCAATTTTCGGTCTATCTCCGGCGCTTTACGCCGCAGCAGGTTGTACAAAATGTCTCGCGGCGTGTTTGGGTTAGCCGCGACTTCACCGATAAATCGGTCGGATCCGGGCATTTCAAATATATGGCGAATCACTTCCGGCGATGCCAGATAGCGAATTTCTTTCTCCGGTAAAGCAGGATTTTGAACGTAGTCTCGATATTGCAACAAATCCTTCACCAGACGGTGGTTGCTTGCCGTTAACAGTTGGTACAAGGCGGGCTGGTCGTAATTCGGATGCATCATGGCTTGCAGCGCGTACCTGGACGATTTGCCGCTATCGCCGCCGTGCAGCTTTACCATTTGCTGCAGCAGTCCCGGGGTAAGGTTCGGATTCTCCAGGATTGAGGTGAATACCCAGGCGAAACCCTTGTAGGTAGGGGTAAACATCCGCGTGCCGAGTCGCTCAAGGCTGTCGGTAGGCATCGCCGGATGTTGCAACAGCGCGGCGGCCAATTGCACGAACTCCGGTTCATCCCGCGTCAGCATCCAGTTGACATGGTCCAATAGATTGATACCACCCAGTTAAGAGATAATGAAACTTAACTGAGGTAACGATTAATGACAACGAGAAAGAAATATTCGAAAGAATTCAAACTGGACGCAGTCAGT
>Ga0126332_10000178_pt1 | contig 25882 bp, 18 predicted proteins | sample InaspJWI42metaG_FD_94482 | JGI IMG/M metagenome (GOLD analysis project Ga0126332, IMG submission 94482) | Marine gutless worms symbiont microbial communities from Oahu, Hawaii - Inanidrilus sp. 2 OAHU.JWI-42 metaG | ecosystem: Host-associated > Annelida > Digestive system > Unclassified...
GTAGGCCGCGATCACATCCCAGTGCTCAACCAGCTTGTCGTTGTTGTCGGTATCGAACAGATCGGTGGTGATCCACTTCGCGCTGCCATTGTCGATGTTCTGGTAGACGTGCACAAACACGTAGCTGCCATCTTCGATCGCGCGAATCACGCGGATATCGCGATCGGTGGTGCGCTCGAGGAAGCCCTTGAAGAAATCCTTGAAGCCCTGTGGCCCATCGGCAACGCCGGTACTGTGCTGGATATAGCGGTCGCCGGTGTATTTGTCGACCACTTCCATCTTGCCGTCTCGGATACCCTCAAGATACAGGCCTTTGGCGTTTTCCAGTTTCTGACTCATTGTTTGTTATCCCCCCTATTCAGGTTATTGTAAACGTTTTAGAGATCGAGTAGTAAGCGTCACCCGCCTGACTGGCGCGAGAGCAGCAGACGGCTATGGTATCCTCGCACTGCCCCGGCTCAATACCAAATGCTATGCTCGACCTCGCCGCTGCGGAATTTCACCCCGCACACCTCTTCGCAGCATTTTCGGTCGATATCGACTCCGGCCGCGCCCAGCGCATCGAGCGCGTCTAATGCTCACCGGCCGCTAGCACCCGCCCACTGGAGGCAATTTCGATTTCGAAGGCATGGTTGTCGTATTGAGCAGTGTCCGACACCGAGAAATACTCCCGCCAGCCGAGTTCGCTGCCGGTGGTGAATACCGCATCCATGAACGCAGTCCTGCTTCGAGAGCCAGGAGGGGTGTTCTCGTGAGGCCGTGCTCGCAAAAGGCCTCCTGACCTTCATAAACAGAAGCGCCTACGCAAGCCCGCCAGGGCCTTCTGTAAATCAAACTGTGCTTCGGTTGGCACAGGTTTTCTTGGCTCCCCAAAGTATTGTTTTAGCCAATTGATTATCTGTAGAGAAATCTCTACTGTGAACGCCGAGCTGGGCGAAGGGTATGTCAAATCAGTGAATTGCCACTTTGCTGAGGAAAGCGGCTATTCGTGGGCGCCCAAGTTCAATTTACCCTCAACCTGAAACTGCTTGGTTGTTTCACCTTCCTCGTCAGAAGATGGGTCTTTTTCAAACTGGCGAAAGTGGCCATCCAAGACCATATCAACGAGCGTTATCGCCAATATGTCGGCTACCGTGTTCCTGATTTCGATTACTTCTTTCAGTCTCGTTTCATTCATTACAAATCCTCCAACAAGTCTTTCGACCCGATTTGGAAGGAAAGAGGGCTCGATAAAGCAATTAAATCAAGGGATTATTGAAGCACGGTCGAACTATTCAGGATTTCAGTTGGCTCAATCTCAACTCGTCAAAACGGCAGCAGATTTATAGGTGTAGGAGACGCAAATTAACTCTTGTATATAACCGCCTATGCGAGTATATGGTTATGTAGTAAGTGAGAGGAGCCCCCCAATGAGAGTGTACGCTGATATTTTCAAAGCCCTGGCAGACGAAACCCGCCTGACCATCATGGCTCTTCTGCTCAGACATGGAGAGCTTTGTGTTTGTGATGTCATGGCGGTCCTCCAAATATCGCAATCCAAAGCATCCCGGCATCTGCGCTATCTCAAGAATGCGGGGCTACTGGATGACCGACGCGAGGGCATCTGGGTTTACTACATGATTGCATCCAATCCCGGTGAAGAACCAGGACGAGTTCTGCAATCGATTGACGAACTGGTTTCATCGCTTCTCACCGATGAGATCGAATCGCGTTTGAGTGAATGGCTGGAAAAAAATCGGATGGCGTGACTTCATGCGAAGCCGCGCTTTGCAAATAAGTTGAAGGAGTAATCGGATGGCAACCACCGAAGCATGTATTACCAAAGAACCTAAAGGACTTGGGTTCTTCGAACGCTATCTGACCGTTTGGGTCATCTTGTGCATACTTATCGGCATCGGATTGGGAAAACTGGCTCCCTCGGTGGCCCAATATCTCGACGGACTTTCGGTTAACGTGGGTGGCGCTCCGGTAATCTCCATTCCCATCGCTATCTGCCTGTTCTTCATGATGTACCCCATCATGGTTAAAATTGACTTCACCGAGGTTCTCCAAGCCGGAAAAAACCTAAAACCCGTAGGACTGACCCTTTTCATCAACTGGGCGATCAAGCCGTTTACGATGTACGCCATCTCGGCATTCTTTTTGGGAACCCTTTTCCTTGGCTTCGTCGGTGCAGACGCAGTGGATCTGGTCAAAATGCCTTTGGGACTCGACCTCAATGTCGGAGACACCCATGGCGTAGGAACGGTTGTTCTACACAATGGCGTTAAAATGCTTCAGGTCCCCTTGTGGCGTTCCTATTTGGCTGGTTGCATCCTTTTGGGAATTGCTCCCTGCACCGCGATGGTCCTGGTTTGGGGATTTCTCGCTCGGGGAAATGACGGTCACACCTTGGTGATGGTGGCCATCAACTCCTTGACCATGTTGTTTCTCTATGGCCCGCTCGGTGGATTTCTTCTCGGTGTAGGAAGATTGCCGGTTCCGTGGCAAGCGCTTCTACTATCCATCGGCGTTTACGTCGCGCTTCCTCTCGTCGCCGGGTACTTTTCACGAAAGCTGATCATCAAAATCAGGGGCGAGGATTGGTTCAAAACTAAATTCTTACACATCCTGAGCCCTGTTACCATTACTGCACTTCTCGCTACGTTGGTTCTCCTTTTTTCGTTCAAAGGTGATGTCATCCTAGATAATCCGCTCACCATCGTATGGATTGCGGTGCCATTATTTATCCAGACCGTGCTCATCTTCGGTCTGGGATATATTCTAGCCAAATTGCTGAAGTTGAAATACGAGGATGCAGCGCCATCGGCGATGATTGGCGCTTCAAACCATTTCGAGGTTGCTATCGCCACGGCAACCATATTGTTCGGGCTTTCGTCCGGCGCGTCGTTGGCTACTGTCGTTGGGGTTCTCATCGAGGTGCCGGTCATGTTGATGCTGGTACGCATTTGCCTAAAGACCACGGGGTGGTTCGGCCCGAAAACTTCTCTGCAACCTGAAAACTAGAAGCAAGGTGAATCATGGATATACAATTTTTATATTTTGACGGATGCCCCAATTTGGACGCGCGACCGCCGAAGCACTGGCTCGAATGGGGGTCACGGTGCTGGCCTGTGGACGAGACATCGCGAGGTTTGAAGAAACAGCCAGATCGATCCGTGCATCGACGGGAAACGACAGCGTTGCGACCTTTGTTGCGGACTTCTCGCATTCTCCGATGTTCGTGATCTCGCTGCGGCCATAGCTGATAGCACCGACAGTCTTGATGTGCTCATCAACAACGCAGGGATCGGAGTTGACCGCAGGATCGAGATCGTAGATGGCTTTGAGCTGAACTTCGCCGTGAATTATCTCGCACCGTTCGTCCTGAGCACCGAATTTCAGCCTCTCCTTGAGGCCTCCGCGCCGTCGCGCGTGGTGGCTCTCTCTTCTGCGATGCATGCATCGGTCAAGCCCCTGGACCCCGACGATCTGCAAAGCGCCAACCATTTCAAATGGGACAAAGCATACAACCGTGCCAAACTGGCAAGCATACTGTTCTTTAACGAATTTACCCGCCGCCTGGAAGGAACGGGCGTCACGTCCAACTCTCTGCATCCGGGAGCGGCCGCCACTAACTTCGGTGGCGACGGTGACCTCACGGGATTCACCGCGGTCATGTTCCGCATCATGAGGTGGTTCCTTCTTGGGTCCGAGGCGGGCGCACAGACGTCGATCTACCTAGCGACTGCCCCCGGGTTAGAACAGGTCAACGGTCGGCACTTCGAAAAACTGGCCCAAAAGGCGCCGAGTGAGCTTGCCCAGGATGAAGAGCTGGCGAAGAAGCTGTGGCAAAAACCGAAGCGATGATCGCTGACTTCACGACGATTTCTTGAGGAAAAGGCCTCGCATATGATATGAAGAAGGCACGAGAAACAGACACCGAGCAAGGTGGCTCGAACAACCCAACGACGGGTGATACTAGGACAGCTGTTCTTGATGCCCTTCATCAAGACATCAGCACGAATGCTGCGAAGAACTGGTCCAGGCGCCGTTTCCTTGGCGTGGCCGCCTCAGTCACGGAAGTGCTCGCGGGCGGAAGTCTCGAATGCAAGATAAGGAGAGCCTCAACATGTCAGCCTCAAGCAACCAAAGCAAGCAAGCCGACCGACTGCCGACCCTCTACATCCCGCACGGAGGCGGTCCGTGCTTCTTCATGGAATGGACGATGGGTCCGCCGGACACCTGGGACAGGATGCGAGCATCGTTACAAGAGCTGGGTCGCCGTTTCGAGGATGTTTCCACCCTGCTCGTTGTATCAGCCCACTGGGAAACATCCGGCGTTACCGTCCAGACCGGAGTGCGACCACCACTGCTCTATGACTATTATGGCTTCCCGCAGCATACCTACGAACTGACCTGGCCGGCGTCCGGCGCTCCAGAGGTGGCCGGTCGAGCCCTCGATCTGCTGCTTGCCGCCGGGATAGATGCTCACGAAGACCGGAAACGCGGCTTTGACCACGGCACCTTCGTGCCGCTCAAGGTCGCGTTCCCCGAGGCGCACATCCCCACCTTTCAGGTGTCTCTCAAGCGCGGGCTGGACGCAGCTGAGCACATCGCTATCGGTGAAGCCCTGACGCCATTGCGGGAGCAGGGTGTGCTGATTGTGGGGAGCGGTATGAGCTTCCACAACATGGGGCATTTCATGGGGCGCAATGTGCAGGAGATCTCCCGGTGTTTTGATACCTGGCTCGAGGCGAGCTGTGCAGGCCCACCGATCGAGCGCCTCGCCGCGCTCACTCGCTGGGAACTCGCGCCTGAGGCGCGCTTTTGCCATCCGCGCGAAGACCATCTTCTGCCGCTCATGGTTGTAGCCGGCGCAGCGGTTGAGGAGCCTGGCCGTCTGCTCTTTCGGGACGAGGTCATGGGGATAACCACGTCGGCCTTCGAGTTCGGCAAAGTAGGGCGATCCTAGTCATTTGTTGTCCAATAGGACATTGGGAGAAGTGCCGAATCGCAGGTGGCACGTGCAGCTTCGAGATGAATCTGACGTTGAGGAGATGAGCGGATCAAATGATCTGTCTGAGGCGTTAACCAAATCTCCGTGCAGCCTAGTTGTGTAAACCAACGGACAATGCTCTCTCCCGCTCTCGGTGCCGGAGAGCACGATCTGGGTCGAAAATGGCCGAAGACAGCCCGCGATGTGATTTCTGCGGCCCTGCCTCGAGAGCCAGGGGGGGCAATGCTCCCGTAAGGCCGTGCTCGCAAAAGGTCGCGATTCCTGGCCCTCATAAACGAAAGCACCGGCGGCAAGCCCGCCAGGGCTTTCGTAAACCAAACTGTGCTTCGGTTGGCACAGATTTTCTTGGCTCCCCGTTCGGGAAGTGATTTACAACCAAGCCCCCAAAGGGATGTTCAATATACCGCATGATTACGCTGCGTTGCAAGTCTTTTCGAAGTTGCGGTGAACCGAGAGCGCGAATAATTCGGTATGGTTTGCGGGGTGATGTCCTCGGCGTGGGTTTGGCTCTGGGAAAGGTGGAATGTGGCTCTGGGCTTTGGGGTGTGGGCAGCTATTAGGGATTTCTTAATAGCTAGAATCTTCATATTTCGCCCTCTTTCTCGTCGGATTCGAGCCAGTTGACAATCGACATTACGGTTTTTTCGAGGGACGATTCATCACCTTTCGTGGCACACTCCCACACAACCAGAACCCGCCATCCCTGGTTCCTCAATTTTAATGCCTTCTTCTTGTCTCGTTTTCGATTGGACTCGAATTTTTTGGCCCAGAATTCCTTTCTTGTCGCTGGTTTAGTGGCGTATTTGCAGTCGTGAGAATGCCAAAAGCATCCCTGTACAAAAATCACGGATCGATACTTGGGGAAAACGAGATCAGGTGAACCTGGAAGAGAACGGACGTTGAGTCTGTAACGAAATCCCAGAGCATGCAGAGCCCGGCGAATTTTCATTTCTGGTTTGGTATTCCGCTGTCCGACACTGGACATGATTTTTGTACGAGTCGCTTTGTCGACCGTATCCATTATATCTGCTCGATGACACCGGTCGTCGAAAGTGCTTCTAAATGGCGGGCCAATGTGTCCGGCAGCTGCCCTCCTTTGACGAGCACACCGAGTTCCATGTTGTTTTCCATAGCGGCTCTGGTGAGGTTTGCGCTGGTGATGAACGCCAAATTGCCGTCGGTCACAGCGCATTTTGCATGAACCGCTCCGATGATTTTTTCGTTCGAATCGGGATTCTTTTTCCATCGATAGAATTTTGCCGACGGTAGTTGTTTCGACATAGTTTTCAATGAATCGATGTCGATTTTCCCCCCATGTGCCTTCGATGATTCCAAAAGGATATCGACACGCACTTGACGGCCAATCGCGTCCTGTAATGCCGATGTCACCGATTGGATGTTATATGCGACGAAACTGACGATGAATAGACGGTACCGTGATTCAGAGATGACTTGCTTGAGAACCTCTTCGGTGTGCCGATGCGCGACCAAACCGGTCGTAGGTCCTGTCCAAACCATCTCTACGGCTTCCCGGCTATCCATCAGGACAGCAGTGCCGGATGCTCCTCTCAATGCCGCCGCAAGCTGCAAAGGCGTCAATTCATCGGTTTCTTTCCATGCCTGACCGAGACGGTTCAACAATTCTTTGTCTATACCGGGGCCGATGGAGACCTTCAGTTTGCCGAATTCCTCTATACCACCGAGGGTCGCGATTTTAGTCGCCAACCAATCGGTTCTGTCGGGATGGAGTTCGGCACCGATCTCCGCGACGATTTTCCAGATGCTGTCCATTTCAACCCTCGCTATCGAAGAAAGCCGCTCCTCCGCTTTCGAAGGTGTCTACCAAGAGTGCTCTATCCAGATAGCGATTTCCCCGTTCACAGGATGTTTCGGAAACAAAGGTACACGCGTGGCACGATGCGGAGTGGAGTGACCTGTCTTCCGACGGATCGTGCTCAGAACACAAGGGATCGGACGAACATACACCGGCACGATGAAGCGCCTGGTCGATTAATCGTTCCAGGTTTTCCGGCTTGCCCAAATCCACGAGACCTCCCAGGGTACCGTCAGAATCCGCTGCAGCCGTGTACAGGATAACACCGGCCATGGGATTCGCTTCGTCGGAGCTGGCATAGATTCGCTCTCGAATACTGGCAGCGTTGTATCCGCATTCCAATGCCAGTTCTCGGATAAGCAGATGGGAGAAGGTGTGGAGCATGGCATACCTGATACCCGGGAAACCCTTGTCCGGGTCGAGTCCTCGTGCGTTTCTCCACCCCTTGTGCCCGCTCAACAACTTTTTGCTGCGGTTTTCTACCAGCTTCAGCTTTTCCCATGAGGCGACACGTTCTTCGGAGAATCGGATAAAAATGCCTTCTCCGTGGACCTCACCGACAGGCACCCAATCCGGCTTTCCTTTGCACAAAGATGCCATGGGCGGATGCTTACCGTCGTCGGTCGCTTCTTCCGGAGCTTCGACCCTCGTGTAGCCGACGAGCGCGTTGACTTCTCTCAGACGTTCGAGGAGTAGAACATCGCTGATAGTGGAAGCGTATTGGGTGGGTGCATCCACTTTCCTGCTGAGGAATTGTGGCCAATCACTGGGAGGATTCGGAGCTGTCAGCACCTCCCATTCCGGTGTCTTGATGTCCGACTCGGATACACCCGAAGATTCCTCATTGCCTTCTTTCTTGTCTTCGATAACGCGCCAGATTTCCTCTGGCTTGTAGTTTTCGATTCCTGGAAGGCTGTTACTCTTCACGAGCGTCTTGACGACTATCTTGACCTCGGCAGCAGACTCGGCATCGGAGAAATAGTCCCAGCCGTCCAAAACTAACTGTGACAACTGATTCCTCTCGAGTGGAATTGCCAGCACCGACAATGTGACCGGGAACCAGCTATTCGTCGCCCCTAACAGGACCGCTCTCGGACGTTCATCGCATTCGGAATCGAAAACATCCAGATGTGGATGTCGCCCCCTACAGGCCGGCAGGTTGTTTCTCCCCTCTTTTCCGAAAGCATGCACGAGAGAACGTGCGGCATCACACGTATCGCATTTCACCCACAGGTTTTCGGTTTGCAACGAAGCGCCTCTTTCGAAGAAACGCAGAGTGCCCTTGCACGTGGATGGCCCCCCGTGGACAAACCAGTGCCAGGGGAAATCGTCAAGATGTCCGTTGCGACAAGCCAGGAGAAAACGTGCCGGTACCGCATCCGAGTTGCTTCCCTTTTCGCAGTTCTTGTGGACGAAATGGGTTCGTTCCGGTCTGTAGGGATTCGACTTGATGTCGAAAAGACCCGAATCGTACTCCGCAAGGAGCCCACAACGAACACAACGTAGCCAACGTGGAAAGGGCCGCACCGGCACTCCGACACGTCCTTCGGCAGAAAGCGGGTCGACGTCTTCGTCCATCAAGAAAGGTGGAACTCTCAAACGACCGACTTGCGAACCGAGCACTCTTCGAACGGCTTCGAGAAGCCTATGTTCTTCCACCGGATTGCATCTGTTGATGTCCCAGCGGTCGATACCCATCGTGACGACCGAAAGATTCGGCAAGTCAATCAAGGCTCCCGGACCGTATGTCCACAGTATCTGGCTGGGCCGTATCTGTCCCACTGGATAGTTGGTCATGATTCACCTCCCGCCGTTTCCTCCTCTTCAGGCTTCGGCATTCGCCACTGGGGAGGATCGGGTAGTCTGTCGACATCTATGATCAGCTTGACGCCCGGTTCGACTTCACGCATCGACATCGATACGGTGAATTCCGTCCAGGCCAGAGCACTAGGCTTCTTCAACAGCGCTGCGACATCGCCCTGTCTTCGCTGGGGTTCATACCCGAGACGACGTCCGGGCCTCGAGGCTTCTTTCACCCAACGGTCGACGCGATCGGCTACCATGGTTTCGGCGGAATTTTTGGATGCCTTGTTCTTCACCTTCCAAGCGCGTTCGGAAACGACAGTTTTGGCGATATTAGCTATAGGCTTTGTCGTGTCGTCCAAGGTGTGTGCACCGAGATTGGGATTCATACCTTGGTCGTACAACCTCATCAGACTCACCATCGTTCCTGTCAGCCCCCTATCCATTGCACGGGGGGCGAAGGGTGTAACGGACTGGGCCTCGACGTGTTTGTAGAACGTGGCATGGTAATGCTCGAAGGTTTCGTAATGGGAAAGATCCCTCGGTCTCGACCAGGTCAACACAGAGCAGACCAAGCCAGGAAAGGACCTGCCGACACGGCTCGTTGCCTGGATGTACTCGGCGGTGTTTTTGGGCTGGCCGTTGACGGCCATGAGCCCCAGCCGATTGACGTCGACACCCACGGAAAGCATGTTGGTCGCGAGAACGATGTCGATGGATCGCGCCTCGCCTTTTTGCCATTGATTCTTGTACTTGATCTCGAGCTGGTCGAGTTTTTTCGGAATGTCTTTACTCGAAACACGCGACGTCAACTCGTCTACGTTTCTTACCGAGCGTTGAGCCAGTCCGGGTCTGTCGACATCGCTCATCTGGACGCGGTATGAACGGGTCTGAACGTCGTCTTCGGCCAAACGACGCATACCGCCCAATTCACGAAGCGAATTGAAGTAACCGACGACTGTCATGTAAGGATCTGCCGCATGGCCGAATCTTTCGAACAGTGCCTTGGCGGCTGTCAGCAACGCGACATACACTCTGATGAGAACGGCCGGACGTGAACTGCCGGGAGAGCAGATGCCGAGATACCGTCTGCCGGGATTCGTCGATATCGGCCTTTGGACGGAGAAAAAGTTGTCTTCGACGTCGAGTCCATGGGGTGGGAACACCGATACCTGACGCAAGAAGACATTGTTCACCTGATCGTCCGCTTTCCGCACTGTCGCGGTGGAGGCCACAATCTTCGGGCGAACGGTTTTGTTACCGACTCGCCAGGAAGACAACTCGTCCACGGCGGTTTCGTACAATCCCACCATCGTCCCCAAAGGCCCGCTGATGAGGTGGAATTCGTCCTGGATGATCAAGTCGGGAGGTCGTATGGGAGTGATGTTTGTGACGTTGGTCGCCGGTAACGACCCTTTCTTCATATGGTTGCCAGTGCATTCCGCATCCGGCCAGAGTAGCCCATGCCTCGGACATTCTTTGTCCGCTCTCCCGAAAAGGTTTTTCACCTGTCCGCGCCAAGCCATCATGGCGAACTTGTCGACAGTGGCGATGAGCATCGAAGGAGGTCTTCGATAGATCTCTTCGTCCACGACCACGATGGGTAAGCCGAAACCTTTCGACTTGGCGCGGCTGAACTCGCATCGACCATACTTGTCACCACAGTAGACGATTGTCTTGCCGACATCCTTCTTGAAGGTCTTCACGTCGATATCGCGTCCGGGAGCGATTTCGGCACCGCACCAAGGGCAACTCGTCAGTTGGGCCGGAGTCGAACCGGTACCGTATTTACCCTCTCGTTCTTTTTCGATGGCGGCATGGCTTTCCGCAGTGCTGTTGGGAGTTACCTTTTGTCCCACCCACAATCCGATAGTGAACGGCTCGATTCCCCATTTGCCGTTATGGGCTGGGTCTCGACGAATCGTTTCCATTGCGCAAATCAGTGTCGTAGCTCTTTGGAATTGCTGTATCGTCAACAGCCGCAACGTGTATCGCATGATGACGGCGAGACCACGTGAAGCATCGAGACCACCCAGGTCGGGTTTCAAACGTCGAATGGCCATGGTGAACGCCGCGACGCCCAAGTAAGCCTCGGTCTTACCACCACCGGTTGGAAACCAAATTAGATCCGCATACGACTCGATTGGTTCGGTTCGGTCTTTGTGAAGCGGATCGGCCAAGGCGGGGATAGACAATAGAACGAACGCGAGCTGGAACGGACGCCATGAACGGTTTTTAGGCACGTCGAAATCGTTCAGGCTGGCGTCGTCTCCTCGACGCTTCGCCAATGCAAAGATGCTATGGATTCGCTGTGAAGCCATCGCCATGTTGGCGAATCTGAAAGCGGCCAGGGCATCGTCGTCTTTTTCGAGAAAAGCGAGTCCCTCCTCGAGCCGTTGAAGGACGATAGCGCACCTATCCATAGCGGCATTGGCCGCATCGTCATATCCTTGAATTTCGGAACCTATCCTGGCTCTCTGCTCGTCTATCCATGCCCGGTAATCATCGGTAAGGATATGCAGTGATTCGGCCAATTCAGGGCGCTCCATCGAAGCCAAGCGTTTCATGTCCAACCGGTTCTCGTCGACGAGTTTTCGCATGGCTTCACGGTCTGAAAAGTTCAGTCCAGGCGTTTCCGTTATGGGCACCTCGTATTGAGGTAGAATACACGTCTTTACTTCGATGGCACGATCATCACGATCCGCTGCGGTGGTAGCGTGCACCGAGATACCATGACCAACCGCGAACTCAACGTGGCTCCGGTAGATCATTTCGAGCGATTCACGCTCGGCTTCGTTCGTCCGTTCGTCCAGGATAGGACGTCTACGGAATACGGCTTCGCCGTCGGGATGCCTGACGACGATTTCGGGTTGGAAGACCCATGCTTGGTCTTGATTCTGGTCCGGTAGGCCCTGTGCATTGACCAAAAACAAGGTGACGAGGCGCTCGCCTTTGTCCAAGGGAGCACTGACATTTCCTTTGATGTAGACGTCCGGACAAGAAGGATCGAGAGCAACAGGTGCGACGGTCTTTTTGTCGAGGGTGAACACCTTGCTGCCGCCGGACGGGATTCTCTTCCAACACCTGAAAGGTTTGCCGGTTCTCTCGTTGATGCGCTCTTCGCTTTCGGTTCTCTCGTAACGCCCCCAGCTCGCGTTCATCTCGAGTTTTTCGGTTTCCCCTTGGACGCAAAAAGTGAAGCCGACCGAAGACGGAACCAGTGACTGGTTCATGGAGGCGTTGAGTTCCTGCTCTTCTTCGTCTTCGATTTCCGTCGAAGGGACTTTGTCGAAGGGAACGTGGTTCTCGTTCGCGTAGAGAGTCAAATCCTCGGGTGTCTTTCCATCCTGGACTTCCTCTTTCGCAAAGGGAGCGAGGTCACCTCTGTCCAGAGACAGGGGCGCGAGTTTGCCGACAAGATATCTGTCGCGAACGCTCATGCCCACGATTTCTTCATAGGGACCGTTGGCTGGCCCAAGAATGTCGTCGACGATAGCGTCCTGTAACAGTTCTCGAACGTATGATTGCTCATGGGCATTTTGACCCGAGAGCGTCGGGAACGACGCCCAATCGAGCCCGATAGCTTTCTTGAGCAACCCTGCGAACGATGTCCACTCCAGCCGGGTAACTCTTGCCTTGTTCGATGGCGGATCGATTCCGACTTCTGCTGGAGAGATTGGGGATTCCAATTCGATGAACCCATCGAAATAGAATGTGGTGGATTCGAGATCGGAGCGCTTGCGAAACAACCGAGCTATCGCGACGATATTCTCATCAGCATCGTTGGCTTCGACAAGAACGACCGCATCACCTTCATGAACACCGCTGAAGGCGTAGCTTTCCATTGAAAGGACGGTCGAGTAAGATTTCAAATCGGCTTTTTCGCCGAGCTTCAGAAGCCAAGCATTGGCTGATGAACTGGTTATTCCATCGGGAGTGCCCGATGTCCCATTTGCTTTATTGTCAGACATAGGGACTCCTTCGCATTAACTGGACCTCTTGTTTTTACTTTCCAAACTGTCGAACAAGCCAGGAATTGGATTTTCTTTCTTCGGGCTTTTCCGCTTTTTCGCCCTTGATGACTTGGTTGCTCCAGCATTTTGATTGTTTTGTTTGGTCTCTTTCTCAAAACGGTTCTGATTTAGTTCGACGAGTCTATTCAGTATTTCCTCGCGAGCCTCTTCAGAAACGGTATGGCGGACATTGCTGCCTTGGGGTAGATAACCGACTTCATGAAAACCATAGTCTATCTCAATATCTTCCCAGCCATACGCTTCTAAAACTGTTTTGTTGATTTGTTGCTGTTGTTGCCTGAGCAAAGTCAACGCTTCACTTTTTTTCTCCTGATCATGGAAGAGATTATAAAATTGGGTTAGACCAACGCTGTTCTCTGTCATGAATTTTTGGCGCATCTCAAAAAAGACCTGACCTGTATCTTCCAAATCGATGTATTCTTTTGCGCCAGTCATAAAACCATCTGGAAAGGGAAATGTTTCGAAGATATTCCCATGTGCATAAACCAGACTGTAAAGATCACCCCCCATAGAAGTTTTTTGTGCCCACGCCCAAGTGTTGTGGATATCTGATGAAACTATTGCGAATAATGAATTGCGTTCATCTGCGACAACACAAAGCTTGTTCGAGAAGATGAATATATTGGGTAAAAACGTGAATGCAGGGTATTTGGTAACACCAGTTGAAATTACGAGAACACTTTCGAGCTTTGATTTTTGGGAATCCCAATCTTTGGGGTGAGAGTGAAAAATATCTCCTCTTCCAGCAGCATGATATAGCGCCTTTGCATCCCGTCCGTATAGCCACCATTTTTTCTTTCGACCCTCTGCGGTGGCATTGCCTCCCAATTTATCCCTTTCTGGCTTGACTAATTCCTCGACACGTTGAAACAGCTCAGAGTATTTTTTACAATATGGCAAAGGCCAATCCCAAAAACTAATGGCCCAGCATTGTGGTGAATATATTGGATCTCCATTTACTTCACTTCCCCCAATAAATGGCGCGACAGCATCTCTATTTTTATTGTTTGCCGTCACAAATTCTTCTGCAGACTCTTCCGAAATTTTGAACCCTTCTCCGAGAAGTATTGAGCCTTGAAAAACTCGATTAGAGTTTTCTTTCAATTTCTTTGGGGAGCCATGTTTTAGGCTGTTTAGATAAGAAGAAATGAAAGAAACCCGTTTTTGGTTGAGGCAAACATTTTTCAACCAACGACCTTTAATGATATGGACTTGATGAACAACGACAGAGGCATTGCCTGGCCATCGCCGATCTGTGATAGCCGAGAAAATGACACCATTTTTTATGAGTATTTGATCGAGGCCTGTTTCTCTATTCTTTCCTTCTGCCAATGATCTTCTGGCGAGAAAACCGATTGTTCCTTTATTCCCGACAACAAGAAAGGCTCTCAGGAAGAAATAAACCACGAGATCGACTGTGGTTTTCTTTTCATACGTTAAATGATTATAGAGATAGTCCCGATACGAATTTCCCAGTAGTCCGGAAATCAGTTGTCCTCCAACAAAAGGAGGATTGCCTACCATTGCATCAAATCCAGACCGCCCATCGACAAACACTTCGGGGAAGTGAAGAGGCCAATGGAATGGCTTTCTAGTACTTGAATCGTCCTGGGTGCCACTTGAGAGTCCAGAAATAGCCACTTTGAGTTGCTCATTGGGTGCATCGTCGTGATTGGAAAGATACTGATGAACTGACTCAGACAGGGCTATCAATGAATTCTGAGAGGATTGGCCATTTGTTAGCCTTAACGACTCACCTATCAGCGCATTTCCAACAAGCTCTATTCTTCTGATTTCCTCCAGTGATTTCTCGTTGAAATCTTCCATCTTTCGAATGTCGGTTATGTCGCGAATCGAAAGGTTGCGAATTTTCATTCGGAACTCAATTGCTTTGACTACGGCTTTTTCGATTGCTGGCGCAAATAGAGAGCGAAGGCGGTTCTTGCCCTCTGGATGGAGTGTGAATTCAGTCAATTGTTCGACGGTGTGAATTCCCAACAAACTGTCACCGGATTTTAAATTATGGTCGAGGAATCCGAAAGGACGACCTTTGGCTAAGGTAATCAGCCAAATAGACAGCTTTGCCAATTCGACTGCCAAAGGATTTATGTCGATACCATACAGGCAACGTTCGGCAACCAGCCTTTTCGCGAACAAAAGACGGTCGTCCATCGAATCAGGCATCGGGTCTGCTGATCCAAGTGAATCGAGTACATTGCCATCGACATCAACGACTTTGCCCGCCGCCTCTTCTTTGTTCCAAGCTTCGACGACTTTTTGTGAAAGCCACCGACAAACTTGAACGAGGAATGCGCCCGAACCCATGGCGGGATCACAAATCTTGAGGTCAAGCAGTTCAGTGGAAGTCTTGAGTTTCCAGTCCTCTCTCGCTTTTCCCTCTGCTGGCCCCTCGTAAACGATTGGTTCGAGCGTCGTCTCGACGATACTTTCCGTCAGGGATTTCGGTGTGTAGTGTGTCCCGGTCTCTCGCCTGTCGGCACCGAGGGTAACGGCAAAAGAATCGGCCTTGTAGACGATGTACTCTCCCCACGCATCGGTACGGAGCAGATTGATGTAGGGTTCGATTCGTCTCGCTAGTTCGAGATCCCCGCCAACGACAGCGAGCAATCTAGAGAAATCGTCTTCGTCCACTTTCTTTTTTAGAGCGTTTTTGATGGCGCTGGGGCTGCGTTGCGTGGTCTCCTTGATACACTCTATAAGTGACTTTTCTCCATCCATGCGTGCGGACTCGAGTTCCGCCAATATAAGGTTCGGATTTTTCGCCTTTTTGGCTCCAGTGAAACCCAAAGTGACTTTGGGCAGTCGCTCGACGGTGTGTTCGAGAAGACCTTCATAGACGTGGCCTATTTGCTCCACATCGAGAGCCTTGTAGGAAAGGGCCAGCGCGCCCCCTTTCTGTTCCAGTAGCTGGAGGGCGTTCAACAACAAAAGCACGGTCCTGTTATCTATCGGCAGCGGACGGGCGGGATGCTCCCGCCAGGAAGTTCCCTTGTCTCGGCCTTCGAGAAAGGGGAATCTGTCTGGGTCGAACAAGGAGCCGCCCAATGCGGGCATCCGGAGAGTTTCGTGCTCCACTCCACCGAAAACGACCCTGAATATGGCAAGGAGCCTGGCCCAGGAATCGTGTCGTCGTTCGAGCACCTCCGGGCCGAAACGGTCGGACTCCTCCGCTAATTGCCCTCGAATCGTCGAAACGGCATAGTTCTGATCGTAGACGGGGTCTCCCACGAGAAGCAATTCCCGTTCTTCTGCACAGAGAAGAAAAACGAGGCGCATCATGATGGTCAATCCCGCTTCGTAGAGTTCGGCGGGTGACACATCCCTGAGAAGCTCTCGATTCCTGTCTTGGTCGGCCTTGTCCAGACATTGCACCAAGACTTCGACGGCTCGACGGACCTGTTCGCCGAGCGTGTCGGTCACCTCTTCATGATGTTGCAGGGATTCGTCGATAAGAGAGGTAACCGTCTCTTCTTCTGGACCGAAGAAACGACGTACACTCAATAGGGACTGAAACGCTTTCAGTGTGACCGGCTCCTGGAACCACAAGCGGGCATGCCAAGAGGCTTGGCTGGATGTCTCGCCGAGAGGGGCGTTGACCAATGTCCAGCGTTCACCGTTCGTTATCAGACCGAGGCGAACTTCGCTGGATCGGCAAAGGGAAATCATTCTTTCCAATGGCGAGCTGGGCCAACCATCTGATTTTTGCACACGTTCCAAATCGGTTCCGGGTGACTGAAACGACACGAGCATTATCGGTGTTCCCTCACCGGGTGACCTGACGACCAACGAAGGTGAAAAAGTACTACTGTGTTCCAGGGGTTCATGAACGAGACGTTTGTCGAGGCCATCGAAGTCTTTCAGGACTTCCGCGTCGAATTCCAGCACCTCACCGAGAACCAATCGCATCCAGGCTTCATGCAGTTCTTCCCTTTGGCTGTCGTCAGACTCTATTGCATCGCACCACTCTTCGTATGCCGACCGCACACGTCTGCGAACATTGGCGTCTGTCTTGTCCAACCCTTGAGGAAACACTTTTTCGAGAACGGCCATGGCGAGGAACGGGCCTGAAACTTCGACCAACGAAAGCCATTCGGCATGTCTGGAGAAATTCTTGGTCGCCATCATTTCCTCCCCATCATGGCCGGTGGAACGATGAAGGTCACTGCAACAGGAAAAGTCCGATCCGTGAACCCTGCATACCTCTTTTCGATAGCAGCCATCTCTTTTTCGCGCTCTTCGGGAATACGATCCAGTCGCGCTCTCAAAGCTTCCATGTCTTTTCGCATTTGATTGCGCTCTTCTTCTATGAATCCGGGCAAAGTGAGCTGGGTGGGAGCATTGCCGTCTTTCAGCTCATTTTCGATTCTGCTCGCCAGATCATCGAGAATCGTCGAGATGTCTTTCGTCTCGGCTTCCTTCCTCCTGACAAGGGTGCTTTCCAGATGCTTCATCCTGTCGCGAGAACGGGATTCGATGGTGTTCATTATCGCGGATTCTTGTTTTTCGAATCTGTCTTTCAACGCCTCGAACACCCCATCCGTGGGCTCGATTGGCGTCGAGGTTTCCATCAGCTTTTCGATTCTACTTATCTGTGGAATCCTCGCATAGCCACTGTGTTTCGATTCACCGGCAGACAGTGTGATTTCTTCGTGTAGTCTATGATGATCTCCGCCGGTAACGACCAACCTGGCCCAAACCGCTATGACGGGTGTTTCCAGATCATCTGGCCCGATTTTGAAAGTCACGCGATGAAGCTTCTTGATATCATCCAGTTTCCACAGCTCTTCTCGCAGCAGCCTCAGGCACATCTGAACCAATCTGTGATTCAGGTGTACCAACACTACATCGTCCCGACCTTTGGCGATGTCGTGATCGAAGGTGATCGGCCTGCGTTCCCCGGTGTGAGGGTGCTCTAGACCCGCTGTCGCACGCCCCCAGGATCCCGGCAACGGTGGAACTTCGAAAACCGTTCCCTTGGGTACTCCGGCAAACTCGATTTCTCGTAATGGTGGTTTTTCCGCCAGTCGAAGCGCTACATGTACGGCTCTCGCGATATGCAAAGGTGTCAAATGGTAGTCGTTCTTTACTTCCAATAATCTGTCATGAAGTTTGGCGATACGCTCGGCCAGCTTCTTTTCGGCTGTGACAAAACGTCGAGCGCTGGCCGCTTTTTGTTCGGCAGCGGCGGTATCCAGATCGATTCTCTTGCCGAGCATGGCTTCTTCGATTTGCCGTGCAATCACGGGTCCGACGCTCCCGAGATCGGTGCGGATGGTGTCGACTTTCAACACGGCTCTCATGAGGTATTCGTGGTCGCCGAGGATTTCTCCGACACTGTCACCGGACAATTCCTCCGAAAAGCCTTCTCCGGCTGGATGCCAGATTTGTACCTTCGAAGCCTTTTGACCGTGTCTGTCGATACGACCGTTGCGTTGTTCCATCACATTCGGATTCCAAGGTATCTCCACGTGAATCAGGTAACTGCAATGGTTCTGGAGATCGATACCCTCGGAAGCGGCATCGGTCGCGAGCAATATACGGACAGGAGAAATATCGGGATGAGCCTGAAAGGCGGCTTTTATTTTTTCGCGCTCGTCCATGGAGACACTGCCATGGAGGCACATCAGTCTTTCACTGCCAAATCCATGTGACGACAGGATTTGTTCCAACCATAAATGGGTTGCACGATACTCGGTAAAAAGGATGACCCGTTTGTCGTTCCATCGGTCATTCGTTTTCAAATGGGCTTCCAGCCAGGTCAATATGGCTTTGGCCTTGGAATCGACTTTGTTCTTTGCCGACTCGGACCAATGAAGCAAGTCGTCCAACATCACCTTCTGCTCGGTCGTCAACGGTATAGACAACTCCGATGCGGCAATGACGGCTTCTTCCTGTGCGGTTTCAGCTGCCATATCGTCGGCGTAGTCCTCTTCGAGTTTCGATATGGCCTTTCGGAGAATGCGTTCGTCGAAAGAGTCTTTTTCTTTTTTCTTGCGACCTGCCGCCAGATTCTCTTTGTGCTTCGCGAGCGTCGTGGAAAAAGCCATCGGCGAAGAGAAGAGTCGCTTTTTCAACAACATGTGGATAAATTCGGTGCCGAATGCTCTTCGAGTACCTTCGACAGATTCCAAGCGACTCTTCGTGAACTTTCGAAGAAGGGAGTGGGTTCGTTTTTCTTCTTCTGTGTAATTGATCTCGAGAGGCAGCAATTCGCGTTTCGGATAGATTGGATTGCCATCAGAATCCACCAAATCGCTCTTGAGTCGTCGGACCATGACTCGTTGCAACTGCTTTTCGTCCGGCATCACGGTCCTGGCAAACCGCTGGTTGTCCAACAGTTCAAGTAGAGAAGTGAACGATTCCTGGTATCCGTTGTGTGGAGTCGCACTCAGGAACAAACGATGCTCGAAGTGGGGAGCTATCGTTCTTATCGCTCTCGTTCGCTGGCTCTCGATGGCGTATCTGGAAGCCGTAGCGGGCGCAATATTGTGGGCTTCGTCGACGATCAGAATATCGAATTTTCTCGGATAAATAATGTGCGGCGGAAGGATATCCTTCAAGTTGCGGAGTCCTTCTCCCTGTTTCATCCAGTCCATAGAGGTAATCAGGCGCGGAAACGATGTCCATGGATTAGCGTGAATACCTCTCTCGCGACGCAATCGCTTGATGTAGTCCGTATCGACGATACGAAACTCCAAACCGAAACGCTCCCACATCTCGGTTTGCCATTTTATCTGTAAGGAGGCAGGGCATACGACAAAGACGGAACGAGCACGGTGGCGAACCAACAGCTCTTGCGCGACCAATCCGGCTTCGATGGTCTTACCCAGTCCGACGTCGTCGGCAATCAACAAATTGGCACGAGCCATATCGATGGCACGAACGAGCGGGTCCAGTTGATAGTCTTCTATCGTGATACCGCTACGAAAAGGTGCCTGGAGGAAGTTGCGATCCGCGTTCGTTACCGCGCCCCATCGAACGGCGTCCAGGAACGCTTCGATTCGTTCGGTGGTGTCCCAACCGGTGATTCCCGGCAACCCGGCACGCTCCAACAAAGTGGCTCCAGGCTCCAATTGCCAAACGACCTGGAGTTCTTCACCCAGTGCGTCTTCATCCAGGGAAGCCAGTGTCACGAGGTGCTGCTCACCGTTTCGCTTTTCCCCGAAAACGGAACCCGCGACTTCTGTAACGACCCACTGACGACGCCTGACCTCGACCAACTGGCCGGTTTGAGGTGGAGACATTTGCTGGTATCGAAAGACATCATGGGTGGCATCGCTGGGTTGACTCATCGCTGCTCTCCGTTTCAATTGACGATGTCGGTATCGACATTCTCGAGATGTTTGACGATGCTCTTGCCTATCACTGCAGCGAGTTTGACAGGTACCGCATTTCCAATGAGGCGACCGATGGTCTTGATATAGACAGGTTCCCTGGGGCCGGTGAATTTGTACCCCTTGGGAAAGCTTTGGAGAATGGCACCTTCGCGCAACGAAATGGCCCTGTGTTGTTGTGGATGGCCGAATCGCCCGTTTCCGAAACCATAGAATTGAGTCGTTATCGTAGGCGAGGGTTCGTCCCAGCTCATACGACCGTAAACACTGGGATAGGTCTTTCCAGTTTTTTTCTTATGGCAATCCGCGACGAGTTCCTTGTCCCAATCACGCCAGGTGCCTCCCGGTTTCGATGTCCGAATCCTTTTCATGTTCAACTCAGAGAGAATGGAGCAGACATGGAGTCGGTCTTTGTCGTTAGATTGACCTGCTTTCAAGGGGGGCAAATCGCCTATCGCATCACGGACAGTGACTTTCTTTCGCCTGGCTTCGGCAGGTGAAAGCATCCTGATCGGGCCGAACCTGGAGGCCAGCAATACCAGACGTTCACGCGTCTGGGGCACACCGTAGTCGGCACAATTCACGATTTCATGGCTCACGAAGTAGCCGTTCTCTTTCAGGGCATCCACGAACTCGGTGAAAACGTCTTGTTTGAGCAAACGAGGAACATTTTCCATCGTAACCAAATCTGGCTGGAGTTCTCGCACGAGTCGTCCGAATTGAAGCAGGAGCCACCAACGCCTATCCGATGGTTTGGCCTTCTGGTTGTATGTAGAAAAGGTCTGACAAGGGGCACATCCAGCGAGCAACCGTATACCCGATTCACCGAAGGCATCGTCCAATTCATCGGCACTCAGATCCTCTACTGGTTTCAAGAGAAAATCTGCACTGTTGTTTGCGGTGAAGGGGTACTCACAGGCCAGGTCTGTATCGATTCCGAGTTTGACCCGAATGCCCGATTTTTCGAGTCCCTTGGTGAGTCCTCCTACACCACAGAAAAGATCTACGGCGGAAATGGACCGGGCTCTGGAATCTGCATTGGTTTTCAAACTCGTTTTCATCGCTCCTCGGACCCTCCTTGGCTCTGTTCGTTATCGGCACCTCCACCTTCGACCCATTCATCCACTTGTTCTTTCTTGAATTTCCAGAGCCGCCCGATTTTGTGGGCAGGCATTCCCCGTTCACCGATCCATTTGTAAATGGTGTCTCTCTTGACCCCCAGATAAGCGGAAATTTCATCGACGGACAGCCAGCGGTCTTCCATATCAGGCTCCATTCCACGCAGGATTTTCTCTGGAAAAACTGGTTCTATTCAAAAAAAGACATGCTAATGCCCGTTCCCGATTTGTCCGGAAAGAGTTCTCCCTAAAATATTTCCACTTGTCTACAGTTACTTCTATATTTTCAATCTGATCTATCAACCATTCGCTTTCCTTGAATACGACCTTCCAAAAGCATGCTACTAATGGATCCTTCTCGCCCAAAGCAATTTTATCGACAAGGTCATCATTCAATAGCTGAAGGGCTACACTTGCTCCACCCGCAAATGGTTCTACGAACAGTTTTGGGCGGATGGAATTCATTCGCAGCACCTCAGCAATATAACCAGCCAGTCTTCTCTTTGCGCCAGGATAGCGTAAAGGCGATAGAATCGAGGCTTCTTTTCGAGTAAAAGTATTCATTATCTACCGAGAGCAGAGAACCCTTTTTACTTCTTGGGGTTTCCCTTCATCGCCCTGTTCACAGATTTGTTTTCGACCTTTACCTTTGCGACCGAACGGCTGAACTTATCACGGCCACAGTATCGATAGTTACTTCCTTGCCTTGAATCAGCTTCGACAGATCTTGCTTTGCCTTGCCATAGCCCGGCTGTCCCTTTTCTGGTGTATCCACATTGGCAAGTCTGACCGGATGCTTCCGGCTTGCCGTCTCAAAAGTGTCGCCATCGATTACCTTGGTTACCTTTTCTTTTCTTGGCATTTTGACCTCCTATTCACTCTGCGCCTTTTTTAGAAGTTTCCGGATATAGGTATCCCTGTCCTCCATCTGGAAGAGGACATTTCGCCTTTCAAACTCCTCCTTGTTCAAACCATCTCCCCACCACGAAATATCAGGATATCTCGTGCTGGAGATGATGAAGGAGTTCAGAGTAATCTGGCCGTCCCCAAGCTGTTGTTCAAGCTCCTTTATGGTCTCATAAAACCGAACCTTCGGATCGTCTGGGCCTTCAAGATTCCTCAGCCCCTTGGGGTCAATGAAGTTTATGTACTGCCTTGTGCCGTTCAAAAGCCAAAGGATGAAGTCCGGGTAGAAGTTTCCAGCCTCAAAGAAGCCGATTCCTCTGCCTCGGCTCATGTTCCTCAGAAGGTACATTTCCTTGCTGCCGAGTGAATCCCCGTTACTACCCACGAACGCCTTTAAGTCCAGCACAAAGTTCCTTTCGCCCTCGTTCTCGAGGACAACGGGCTTTATTTCTATCAGGTCGCTTTTGGCATAGAGAAGCGGTTCATACAGATGATAATTAAACGCGATGGACTTAAGTGCGTGGAATTCGAAATCGCTCAACGAGCCTGATGTTATCAAACCCTTTAGTTCTTCCAGCTTCTCGATGATATCCTCCCGTGATTGCTCAACCAACAGCCGATACTCATCGATGAAATTCGGATCGTTATCTGTCAATTCACGATACTCAAGATGATCGCCCTCGAACTCTTGCTTTTTGAACTTGTAATACCGGTCGATATACTTCTTAAGGAGGCCAGTAGCTATCTCCTGCCAGCGCCTGACCTGCTCGTAAGACCGGAATTCCATCTGTTCTTTGGGAATGAGCAGTTTGTACCAGTCCTTACGACTTAGAAGAGCACCGATGCTCTCACGGGGCAGGTCAAGGTTATACCAGGCACGCTCGTTCTTGAATTGCTGGAGCTCAAAATAAATAGCATCCATATCCATAAACGCCAGGTGGTTTTCATCGAAATAGCACGTCTCCTTCTCGGCTATATCTCCAGCATGACGACCGTGGCCGCTTGCAAGGGCCTGGAGCTTGGGATACCAGTCCAATGTTACAGGATACCTGGTCAAGTAAGCCAGAGGCGTATCCAGAGCAGGCTTGGGCCCATTCTTCTTGAAGTCAATGCCTTCTTTCAACCTAACAATTTTCAGCTTCTTTGTGCCGAGATTTTTGACAACTGGCAGTACAAACTCAATGCGGTCTTCATTGGCCGGAAGACCCTCATCTTCCAGGTATTCCTTGAACTGCTTCATGTAATCCGCACGGATGCCAAATATGTTCAGTGATTCCAGAGTTTCGATATTCCTCGGGGCGGCCAGCCCTTCAAGCCTTCTGCTACGCTTAAGAGAGAAATCCTTCCCTTTCAACCTTACTCCGCGCCCGAAGAGCTGGATTATCTGAGGTCCCTCGTTTCGACCTATATTCATCAAACCCATCGTGCTTACGCGCCAGCTGTTCCAGCCCTCGGTGAACTTCTTTGAGCCTATCAGGATATTGACCTGTGAGTCTTCTTCATTCAGATTTCTGAAGAGCGAATCTGCAAATTGCTTTTCAGTGACCACGAGCTCGCTGTGCTCATGGCAGAGTTTGCATAAGGCCGGGGCATCGCCAACGTTTATCACGCCGAATGGCTCGTTATCTCCTAACCGCAATGCAATCTCACCCTCTGCTCCCTTCAGGTTCTCCACGTGAAGGGCGGCAGCTGACGTGGAATTGAAGATTACACTCAAGATGTCATCAAACACCTGTTCCGCCGTCATCCTAAGCGTGCCCAGATACTTATATGCTCCTGCAAACAGGTCTCTCCCCTGGGCATCGAGTAGTCCCGAATCGCCGCTTAAGAGCCGTTCAATTCCGGCTATGCTTTCGCCGCGTTCATGAACAAACTCGGCCAGCGTCAGCAGGATATCCACGACATCGGATACCTTGCGCTTGTGCTGAGTCCGAACAGCATTAACGCTGCTTCCCACAAATATCCAGAGAGGACGCTCAAGCAGGAAAGGACGGAATACGCTCTTCTGCTCGCTATGGAGTTTAAGCTGTTCATAGAACGAAAGCAGACAGGCCGTCAGATACCTTCGCCTGACAGCCTCGTCAGAGTCATCGGCAAGGTTAAGGATGCGATAGTCTTTGCCGTAGCCGTCCCCGTAAAAGTATTTATATGAATAATCAAAGACAATACACTTTGCATATGTCTGCTCAAGTGCCTTGCTCCCACTCGCCTTCATGGCCTGGCCGAAGGTGGCGGAGTACTCAAAAGAGAAGCCGTTTTCACATAGCTGGTTTCGCCGCATCATCCATATGCCAGTCTCGGCCGCGCTCGCTCCCCGGTGGCCCTCGTCCACAAGCACAAGGTTATTTCCCTCGAAGGCATCAACGGCAACGGTCTTCTCGCCCATCTCCTCGCGGAGCTTGTGGATGTCTATAATCTCAACCGACCTGCTTGTAAAAAGCCCTCTACCCTCTTTTGAGAAAAGTTCGGACTGAATGCCGGAGAGCTGGAATTCCTCAAGGTGCTGGTGGGATAGACCCTCGTTTGGGGTAAGTAGAATTATCCGGTTCATTTCCCTGCCGTTTCCGTGCAGGTTCAGGTAATGCTGGTACTGGAGGATATTGATGTGCATGAGAAGCGTCTTGCCGCTTCCCGTAGCCATCCAGAAGGCGAGCTTGTTCAGGTCAGGCCGCTTGAAGGGCTCTATCTTGTCCCTCTCGGCCTTGTCCGAGTTGAATGTCTCGACCTGTGCGTTCAGGTCTTCCATGAGTTTGTCGGGATTCCTGAAATAACGTTCAAGATAGATTTCAGTAAAGAGCAGGGCGAGATATTGGAAATATTTAGGATACAGGTTGTGTCCTGCCTGGTTGCGCCTTTCCGCGATTCTCTGCCAGTGGCGGACTATATTCTGGTCATAGGCCAGAAGCATGTCGTGAGGTAGTTCAGGCCTGTCAAATAGGAGCCTCAGGTTCTGATGGAATTTGGAGACATTGTTTTCGTCAAACCCCTCAAGCTCCGGGGCCCGCATCCCCTCCGCAAGCTTCTCCAGGCTTGGGACATCGAAGAGGTCAAGAATCCACTGGTTAAGGACAAGCTTCTGCTCGAATTTGAGTGGCCTTTCGGCCCTCCGTGGACGGCGTGCTCTTGTAGCTCCACTTGGCATGGTTTCTTACACATCCTCCACATCGAACATGAGCCGCTTGAAGTCTTCCTCTATGAGGCGCACCTTCCAGGTCTCGTCCTCGCGGCGGAGGTTCTCAAGGTTGTTGTCGCCGTTTACGTAGATAAGGTCGAACTCCATATCCTTGGGGTTATACTCCTGCCTGCGGAAGAACTCGTCGAGGTCCTCGTTGGACTTCTCCTTAAGGTTTCGCCAGATGACGAGGACTTTCTCTCCATTGGGACTAGTGCCCTGAATCACGCGAAAGTTCCTTATGTGGTCGATGTGATGGACAGTGAGGCCGAGAAGGTAGTTGAAGGTTTCAACAAGGTCTACTGTGGCAGGCTTTGTCTCCCCTACGGTGCCGGTTGAGATATTGAGCTTGTAATTGAAGGGGTCTTCAAAGGCATCGATGTTAAGAAGGCTGTCCCTGCCTTCCACATCGAGCATGTAGGAGAGCATGTAGCTTTCACGGAAAGACGGAGATTCCTCAATAAGCCTCTGCTGGGCTTCAGTACGTTTGGGCTCAAGGTTATTAAGCGTATCCTCGTAGGATTCAAGGCGGATGTATTTGAACATGTGGCTCACGCCCTCGCGCGAGACCGGCTTGCCGTCCTTCCAGTCCTTGGAGTAGACCGCCTTTTGAATGCGGGGCTTCAGGGCGGTGTTGAAGTGTTCTCCCATCTCCACGAGA